>Ga0105050_10000406_pt1 | contig 65554 bp, 73 predicted proteins | sample FRY01_FD_78088 | JGI IMG/M metagenome (GOLD analysis project Ga0105050, IMG submission 78088) | Freshwater microbial communities from Lake Fryxell liftoff mats and glacier meltwater in Antarctica - FRY-01 | ecosystem: Environmental > Aquatic > Freshwater > Ice > Glacier meltwater ...
CGGGTCTGGTTTAACCATCGGGTCAACAGCGGTAGCTGGCTTTGGCATTGCGGATCTCCTGAGCACCCTGAATTACACATTAACTCAAAATCAATTGGCTCAGGTTTATGTTGACACACAGGGAGATCCTCGCTGATCCAGTAGTGAGCGCTGTTCTCATCCATTCGGGTAATAGAAATAACTCATATCGAAATCGTCTTGATCATGAGCACAAACATTGGATCGAGCGATTAAAAGATCAAAACTGTATTCGCGACATTCTCTCGGGACTTTACGGTCAATCAGAGCATCGACGAGCTTTCTCACCAATTAGTAATGCATCTAATCTTTTTAAATCGCTTGTACGTAAAGCGATGTTGGTATGTGGGGTTTTTCCCCCATCCCCTAAGTACTGGCTCCAATACCATCGCAAAGGCTCTTTTTTGCGAGATTTACGTCGCACCAGAGGATTAAATCCTCGGCTCCCAAATGATCATTAATTTTAAGAATACCCAAAGATGTCCATCACACCAAATTGGCTTTTACCATCGACAACAAAAGACCAGCAAAGCATCACCAAGGATTGGAAGCCCTCACAACCTAGTTTGATTCATGGCGTGATCGTTCGCGAGATCAAACCCGTGTTAACGCCCTATGGCCATTTGAATGAGGTGTTTCGAACAGAGTGGCACCCTGAAAATGACCGGGTGGATCAAATTTTTGCCTCAACATTTCATTCGGGTGGCGTAAGCGCATGGCACGCGCACGGTGAAACGACTGATCGACTATTTGTTGTTGCGGGTCAAATGCGTGTCGTACTTTATGATAGCCGCACAGACTCGCCTACGTTCGGAAAACTCAACGAAATCAAGCTGGGCGCACACAGACCAAGTCTTATCGTGATTCCGCCCAAAGTATGGCACGGTGTTCAAAACTATCTGAACGATCCTGCCGTTTTACTTAATGCAGTCGATCATGCCTACTGTTATGAAAATCCTGATCACTACCGGCTAGCGAGTGATGCACCATCTATCCCATACTCGTTTTCAACCAACCGTTACTAAATCGGCATGCTACTTTTTTAAGCTCTGCTCTGATAGGTTTAAAAATGAATAGCAATGAAATGAAGAGTGGGGACCATAGGCTGCTTTCCAGGATAAACAAAACAACGGCAAACACGCTTGCTGTAATAACAGAATAAATCGACAAATCCTTGCGAGTGCTGAAACCACTTGCAAATAGAAAAACCAATAGCAAAAGCGAACTCGCTGCTATAGCTAAGCCATATCCATTGAGCCCGTGTCGTAAGCTCAGATAGTAGGCTAAGGACATCAGCGTCGACACATAAACGATATTGACGAAAATGATCCATCCCACTTTATTGTATGTATAAAGTGCGGATACTTTTAGTTGTATCAATGCAAGTACAAGATAGTAAGCACTAACATAGGGTAACAATAGCAGTGCGCTTTGCCACACCGAATCTAAATGCGGTGAAAGCACTAGACCAATCAACATGATAGTTAACTGAAAGAGTCCTACGATCCAAACTTGTAGAAATGTTCCCTCAGAAATTGCAATGGATATTTTTTCTATATTCTTTTGAAGCTTGCCAAATACGCCGCCACTGATGCGTTGAGATACGCCTAGTCCAATTGCAGCCACCTCACACAAATTTGTCACAATTGAAACTATGGCGACTGCTTCTGTACCCAAAATTTTGGCAACAATCAAAGGATTCGCCAAATCTCTTAAGGTAAAAATACTACGTGCCAACCAAGTCTTCATTCCAAAAACTAGCATTGGCTTTATCAGTTTGATTTTCCAACATAGCTGAGGGATGTACTTGCCTTGGTAAAAAAAACCTAACAGTGTAAAGACATGAAATCCCCACCAACCATAAACTAGACTCCACACTCCATTGCCGGTGATAAAACAAATCAGTGTTAGAAAAAACCTAAATATAGTGGCTGAAAGCTCAAGCTTGGCGACTAACCGGTATTCGAGTTGCCGTTCCATTTTGCACTGTGGAACTCGGCTCAAAATCACGATCGGTACCGAGAACAATAAAACAAAGGCTAATTGTTCTAAACCTACAATTCCTATCCATGATGAAATCGCATCAAGCAAAAATAGACCTACTCCAAGAGAAGTCATCCCTACTATGAGCAAAATGGTGAATGCTTGATCATAGGTTTGGGAAACAGGCTCTGACGGATTTCGCAATAAATAAGCGCCAATACCTAAATTACACGTCGCACAAACAATACCGATCAAACTTGCAGCGCTGACAAACACCCCATACTCACGGGGTCCGATCAAAAATAAGGCCAAGGCAAGTGTAAGAAGACTGAGGGTTGCGCTGATCATCTGCCTAGCAAACAAGATGGCGGCGCTAAACCACATCTCGTGTCGGATATTTTTAGTAACCACTCAAGGCAGCTCTAACTCCGCCAAAATAGGCGAATGATCCGACAGCTGTGACCATGGTTTCCCGCGCAGCACCCGTGCACTCCGCACGGCAAAGCCGCGCTGATAGATACGATCTAACCTCAGCATCGGAAAAGCCGATGGAAATGTCCTAGGGGGTGGCAACATACTCTGCTGACCGGGCATCATCAACTGATTGCGACGTTCAAACTGTCGCCCCATCACGCCAGCACGAATCTCCTCGAGACTCTCTCCACGCCATACGCCACGCAGATGGTGCATCGACTCTTTCAGTCGTGGCGCAATACCGTGCGTGCGCGGTGAATTGGCAAAAACCTCATAGACACCCAACTGCTCCACAAAGAATGGTGCAAGCGTATCCTTCCAGTCATTAAAGTCACCCGCAATCAGGATCGGGGCGCCCTCAGGCACCATGCGATTAATACGTTCGGCCATGACTTCAATTTGACGCTTACGCCCCCCAGCAAACAACCCAAGGTGCACAACAAAGCAGTGCACCTCACGACCACTCACCTCAATCACACCATGCAACAAACCCCGCTGCTCAAGCCGGTGGTCAGAGATATCCTGATTTTCATGCGTGAGGATGCGATGGCGTGACAAAAGCGCGTTGCCATGATCCGTCTGACTGCGTGTGGCATTACAACCATACGCACACTCCATATGTAACGCGGCTGCAAGTGACTCGTGCTGTGCATGCAATCGCAGATGCTTATCATTGCGGCCCTGTACTTCCTGAAGAAACATCACATCAGGACGCAAACCATGTAAGCCGAGTCGCAGCTCACCCATAGAGTCACGCCCTGCAAGAGAGCGACCTTTGTGGATGTTGTAGCTGACGACACGGAGCAGTGACATATTGAGGAGCGACCCACGCAGGGGTGGGTCGCATACCAGCTTAAGGCTGTTTAACTTCGGGCTGACGCAGGCGAATATGCAATTCGCGTAATTGCTTCTCGTCTACAGGCGACGGAGCTTGTGTCAACAAGCACTGCGCGCGCTGAGTCTTGGGGAAAGCAATCACATCGCGAATGGACTCGGCGCCCGTCATCATCGTCACGATACGATCCAGACCGAACGCGATACCACCGTGAGGCGGTGCGCCATACTGCAACGCATCGAGCAAAAAGCCGAACTTCAGTTGTGCTTCTTCGGCGTCGATTTTCAGAGCACGGAACACCTTGCTCTGAACTTCTGCGCGGTGAATACGTACGGAGCCACCGCCGATTTCCCAGCCGTTAAGCACCATATCGTAGGCTTTTGCAATCGCCTTGGATGGGTCGGTGGTGAGTAAGTCTTCATGACCCTCTTTGGGGCTTGTGAACGGGTGGTGAGCCGCTACGTAGCGATCGGCCTCTTCGTCGTATTCAAACATCGGAAAGTCGACAACCCACAGTGGCTTCCAGGCGTTTTCGAATAATCCATTGGCTTTTCCGAACTCGCTGTGACCGATTTTGACACGCAAGGCACCAATCGCATCGTTGACCACCTTGATGCGATCCGCACCAAAGAAAATCAAGTCGCCATTTTGTGCGCCAGTACGCTTGACCATTTCTGCCAAGGCCGCATCGTGGATATTTTTAACAATCGGTGACTGCAAGCCATCACGTACTGTTGCGATGTCATTGACCTTGATCCAAGCCAACCCTTTTGCACCATAGATCGCCACAAATTTTGTGTAATTATCGATTTCGCTACGCGATATGGCTCCGCCACCCGGTACGCGCAAGGCCACCACGCGACTGCCCTCCGTTGTCGCCGCTTGAGCAAATACTTTGAAATCAACGTCTTTCATGACGTCGGTCAGATCCGTGAACTCAAGCTTGACACGCAGGTCTGGCTTATCCGAACCATAGAGACGCATGGCCTCGCTGTAAGACATGGTGGGGAATGTTGCCGCGAGATCCACGTTTTGTACCGTTTTGAAAACGTGACGAATCATTTCTTCAAAAATCGCACGGATCTCAATTTCGTTCAGAAAAGATGTTTCGCAATCGATCTGTGTGAACTCAGGCTGTCGGTCTGCGCGTAAATCTTCATCACGAAAACACTTCGTAATCTGGTAATAGCGATCAAAGCCAGACACCATCAACATCTGCTTAAAAAGCTGAGGCGACTGAGGCAGAGCAAAAAACTCTCCCGCATTGACACGCGACGGTACAAGATAGTCACGTGCGCCTTCAGGCGTGCTCTTGGTCAACATCGGGGTTTCGATATCGATAAAGCCCAACTGATCCAGAAACTTACGGACCTCAATCGACACGCGATAACGCAACATCATATTGCGTTGCATTTGACCGCGACGCAGGTCCAGCACTCGATGCGTCAAACGCGTTGTCTCTGAGAGATTTTCGTCATCGAGCTGGAACGGTGGTGTCACAGAAGGATTCAAAATCTCGACTTCGCGGCACAAAATTTCAACTTCACCCGAGGCGAGGTCGACATTCGTCGTACCCGCCGGACGCTCGCGCACTAGACCCGTAATGCGGATGCAAAACTCGTTACGTAAGCGCTCTGCCGTGGCAAAGCCTTCGGCGTTATCAGGATCAAACACGATCTGAGCCAAACCGGCGCGGTCGCGTAAATCAATAAAAATAACGCCACCATGGTCGCGGCGACGATGCACCCAACCAAAAAGGGTGACTGTTTGACCGAGGTGGTCACGACAAACCTGACCGGTGTAGCAGGTACGCATGCAAACTCCAAAAGATCTTACAAATAGATCTGATAATAAATTAATCGGTTAGTGCTGATTCGGTACGTACTGATTCGTATAAATTAGATATTACTCATTCGGGACGTGAATGCTTTGCAATCGCAGCCTTCGCCGCGGCGGGGCTCGCAGAGGGCAACACGACGCCCATCGAAACAATGTATTTCAGCGCCGCATCTACCGACATATCGAGAGGCTGTACATCTCTGCGCGCCATCATCAAAAAGAACCCAGAAGTAGGATTAGGCGTTGTGGGTACGTAAACGCTCACATGCTCACCTGGGAGTAATTTAGCAACCTCACTACTCGGGACACCTGTCAGCAGTGCAATCGTCCAGCAACCCTCGCGCGGGTATTGCACAAGTACCGCCTGACGAAAGGCTTGGCCATTCGGGGCGAGCAAAGTATCACTGACCTGCTTAACTGAGTTGTATATAGAGCGCACCAGAGGGATACGACCAAGAATGCTCTCCCACAGATGCAAAATGCCGCGACCCAGAAAATTTGCCGCCAACACTCCGGTGACCAGCACCACCAAAATAACAACAATGACCCGGAACCCAGGAATATCTCGACCAAACAGCGCTTGGGGCGACAAAAAAGCGGGCACCACACTTTCTAGCGTGTTGACCAACAAGCCTAACACCCAAAGTGTCGCCACGAGCGGCACCCATATCAGCAAGCCCGTAATGAAGTATTTTTTAAAGGATCGCATGGTGTGGGTGCACGTTGTTGAATATCATGGGCAGCGACTTATTCAAGTCGCCGGAACAGAAGGCGCAGGGCCACCGGACGCAGGCTGGCTCGGTGAAGCGGGGGCAGCCACTGTCGACGAAGATGACGCAGATGACGCGTTTGACTCAGTAGAGCCTGCGGGCGAAGCAGCAGCCCCCTCGCCACCAGAGGCATTTGCGCCACTGTCTGAGCCAGCTTTATCCGCCGCAGTCACAGCAGGTGCGGCCTCGGCCTCGGCCTTTTTGGCACCACCGCCGCTATTATTGCGGAAGTCGGTGACATACCAACCAGAACCTTTAAGTTGAAAGCCCGCTGCGGTGACCTGTTTTGCATAGGTCTCCTGATGACATTCGGGACAAACAGTTAAAGTTTTGTCGGACATCTTTTGCAGCACATCTTGAGCATGACCGCAGGCAGTACATTTATAAGCGTAGATTGGCACGATGAAACTCTTAGATGCGAAAACGATGGAAAGCTTTGTATTTTAACGGCTTTTCCGTCGAAACCCCCATCCTTTTCCGTCGAAACCCCCATCTCACGTCAGCTTCATCGTGCAACCCAACTCAAATAGCCGTCAATTTCTGGCTTTTTAGGCTCCAAAGTTCATTTTGAAGCCTATTTCAAGTCATTAAATACCCAAAGAGGACAAATCGGGGCGTTTCAAGTGCCATTGGGTGGCGGCTTGGAACGCCATGCCAATGGTCACAAGGGTGCCGTCGTCAAAAGGCTTGCCCAGCAACTGCGCGCCGAGCGGCATGCCATTATCCGCAAACCCCGCCGGCAAGGACATCCCCGAGCACCCCATATAGTTACCAGCACGAGTGAATGCAGCCATCGGTGTTTTGGCCTCATCCACCTCGGTCAAGGGGCAGGCTCCGATCGGCGCACTAGGTGACAGCAGCGCGTCGACATTGCTCATCCAGTCGGTCCATGCTGCAATCGTACGGCGATGGTCGGCGATGGCATCAATGTAGTCTGCACTCGAAATATTCCGTCCAGACTGCACACGCTTGCGCACAAACTCTCCAAAGGGACGTGCAGCATCGTCGATATAGGCACGATGGATCGCATAGGCTTCTGACGCAATAATTTGTCCATTGCGCAGCATCATGTCGTTGAAGTCAAAGGGAAAGGGTTTCTCAATGACCTGAGCGCCCAACTCAACCAGCACGCGGCGGGTGTCATCGAGCATGTTGATGACGTCCTTGCCCAAGGCGATTGGATAGTGCTCAGGAGGAAACATCGCGATACGAAAACCGGCAAGAGGCTTAGGACCCGAGGCAGGCGCTTTCCAATGAAACATCGGACGGTTGCAGCTCGTCGGGTCGAGAGGATCCTCGCCCGCCATCAAAGACGTCAAAATAGCGGAGTCCTGCACATCACGGGTCATTGGACCAATCGAATCAAGCGTGCCGGACAAGGCCAGCGCGCCATGTAAGCTGATCAAGCCACGGGTGGTTTTTTGGCCAGTGATGCCATTAAGTGCCGCAGGAATGCGTACCGAACCGCCAGTATCTGAGCCAAGAGCCGCGGGCGCTAAACCCGCCGCAACCGCCACACCCGAACCACTAGAGGAACCACCTGGCACACGGTGTGTCTTGAGATCCCAGGGATTCCAGGGGGTGCCCATCACGGGATTTGTTCCCCAACCACCAAACGCAAATTCCACCATGTGTACCTTGCCCAACGTCACCATGCCAGCACGCATCAGGCGCTCGACGGCCGTGCAAGTCGTTGGGCTACGACGGTTCAACCAGTCCTGCGAGCCACCGGTCGTGATCTGACCTTCCATCTCGCATAGATCTTTGACCGCTAGCGGCAATCCATCAACGGGACTCAAGGTGACGCCTGAGGCGCGACGTGCATCAGCAGCACGTGCTTGCGCCAATGCGCTTTCCTCATTGACACTCACAAAAGCGTGCAGCTTGCCGTCGGCCTTTTTGATCCGGGACAGATACTCGCGCGTGATCTCCTCAGAACTGTATTTCTTTTGCTGTAAACCCTGCGCGAGCTGGGTCAGGGTCGAAAAAGCGAGATCGGACATATAAATAGCTCCAAAAGGTTAGGTGTTTTGTAAAAGTATGAGTCTGGCGGCTTTTTCCGCAATCATCATCGTCGGGGAGTTGGTATTTCCAGAGGTAATGGTCGGCATGATCGAGGCGTCGGCTATGCGCAGACCTGTCAGGCCATGCACACGCAAGTTGTCGTCCACGACAGCCATCGCGTCATGACCCATTTTGCAGGTACCGACCGGATGGAATATCGTCGTGCCAATGTCACCTGCTGCTTGAGCAAGCGCCTCTTCTGTGTCCTCGCCGCCTTGGGCATCAACGGTCAGGCCCGGCTTGATTTCCACGGGCTTAAACTGCGCCAACGCCGACTGCCCGACAATGCGACGCGTCAGCCGAATGCTATCAGCCGCGACATGACGGTCCTCTGGGGTCGACAAGTAGTTACATAGAATCTCGGGGGCTTGCGCTGTATCAGGCGAAACAATATTGACATGGCCGCGGCTGGTGGGACGCACATTACAAATCGACGCAGTAAACGCAGGGAAATCATGAAGAGGCTCGCCGAAACGCTCCAGCGACAGGGGCTGCACGTGATACTCCACATTGGCTCGCGTCTGTTCTGGGCCAGATTTAGCAAAAACGCCGAGTTGCGAGGGCGCCATGCTCATTGGCCCACGTCGAGTCAGCAGATACTCCAGCCCAATCATCGCTTTACCAAACAAAGAGTTCGCGAGGGTATTGAGCGTTCGCGCCCCCTCGACACGATAAATCATGCGCAGTTGCAAGTGGTCTTGCAGGTTTTGACCAACCCCCGACAAGTCGTGCACAACCGGCACGCCCAAGGGGCTGAGCACAGCTGCTGGACCGATCCCTGAGGCCTGCAAAATCTGTGGTGTACCGATCGCGCCCGCCGCCATCACGACTTCACGGTGTGCGCGGGCGATATGTTTTTGACCCTCACGAACGAACTCAACACCTGTGACGCGCTTGCCTTCAACGCACAATCGGGTCGTGCGAGCGCCGGTCAATACCGTCAGATTTCGACGGTGCTTAATTGGGCGTAAAAAAGCCTTGGAGGCATTCCAGCGAAAACCTGAGCGCTGGTTAACCTCAAAATAACTACTGCCTTCGTTGTCACCTCGATTGAAGTCTGGGGTGGGACTGATTCCGGCTTGCGCCGCCGCGTCACGAAACGCATCCAGAATTTCCCAGGACAGACGGGCAGGCTCGACACGCCACTCGCCCCCTGCTCCATGAAATTCGCTTTCGCCAGCGTGATGATTTTCCATGCCTTTAAAGAGCGGCAAGACCTCATCCCAGCCCCAGCCTTTATTGCCGAGAGCCGCCCAACCATCATAGTCGGCACGTTGACCACGCATGTAAATCATGCCATTAATCGAGGAACAGCCCCCCAGCACACGACCTCGCGGATAGCCAAGCTCACGGCCGTTGAGGCCCGGATCGGCCTTGGTGCGATAACACCAGTCCGTACGTGGATTACCGATGCAATACAGATAGCCCACAGGAATATGAATCCAGTGCCAGTTATCAGGCCCACCCGCTTCGAGCAAGAGAACGCGATGATTAGGATCTGCGGATAAACGATTTGCCAATAAGCATCCCGCAGAACCCGCTCCCACGATGACATAATCAAATTCGAGTTGGGACGAGCTCTGTGAATGAGTGGGAAGTGTTTGCTGCGTGGAGGTCTTAGTTGCGCTCATTGAGAAAATTAAGTTGACGATGATCACCACAGCCAAGACCGCGGGTTAAATCCTTGTTAATTAAAAACCGACTCAAGGTAAATGTGACACAAAGCCTGCATACCCATTTCATCTTGTACATCAAAGCGTGCCGGAATTGGACTATCGACATCCCAAACACCAATAAGACGACCGGCATGTATCAGAGGCACCACGATTTCTGAGCGCGAAGCAGCATCGCATGCAATATGACCTGGAAATGCATGCACGTCTGGCACCATTTGTAACAGGCGAGTGGTGGCTGCCGCGCCGCATACACCGCGATCTAGACTGATACGCAAACAAGCGGGCTTTCCCTGAAAAGGGCCCAGAACCAATTCGCGTCCATCATAAAAATAAAACCCTGCCCAATTCAAATCAGGCAGCGCCTGCATCACCAGCGCCGACATATTGGCGGCGTTAGCGATGCGGTCTCGCTCCCCAGCCATCAGCGCACGCGCTTGCATTGAAAGCTGCAAATACTGCTCCGGCTTGGGGAGGTGGGTCAGCGCTTGAGTATCAAACATAAAAACTTTTAGCCTTGAGGGTATGGAGGTGTCGATTCTTGGATAAACGATTCTTGGATAAACGATTCGTAGTTTAGCGACCATCCTAAACAAAACGGTAGTAACAAATCACATGTGTAGACATCCCCTCAACCTCACGCCATAATGTGGAACATTTGGCATGTCCTTTAACGTCAGCTGAAGCTTATGCCTGAATGAGAGTGGTCATTTAAAACAAAAGACCCGTCCGCAATGTTGTCCATATAATGAACTGATATGACCGTCGCCACTCCAGCTATTAAATCCGGCACGCAAGTCGTACAGCGCGTCGCGGCTCTGATGCGTGGTGTCTCCGCGCGCAATCGTGTGGGCGCCAGGCTCATCGACCTTTGCACAGAAATCAACATTGAGCGTCCCACCGCGCACCGGATCCTGCAAGGGTTAGTGTCTGAGGGCTTGATCCGGCAAGACGAGTCTACAAAACGCTATTTTTTGGGAAATGTCGTGTACGAGATGGGTCTGGCAGCCAGTCCCCGCACCAACATGCGTGATCTCTGTCATTTTCACTTACAACAAATCGCTCAATGCACGGGTGATACCGTCTTTTTAACGATCCGTGCGGGTTTTGATGGTGTGTGCATTGACCGCGCCGAGGGCGCGTTTCCAATCAAAGTATTCGTACTCGAAGTCGGGCGTCGCCGTCCCATCAATATCGGTGGCGGTGCACTCGCGATTCTGAGCTTTCTAGACGACAACGAAATCGAACGTATCCTCAAGATCAACAAAGAGCGCTGTACAGAGAAGTTCCCAAACTATTCCGAAGCCGAAGCGCGGAAAATCATCGCACGCGCACGCGTACGTGGTCACGTTGTCAGCGACGTCATCGAATTACCCGGTGTACGCACCGTCGCCGTCCCGATTTTTGATAAAAACAACGTCCCAGTCGCCGCAATTAGTGTTGGCACGCTGATCCAACGACTAGACAAAGACCGCATCGAGCTCGCCATCGACTGTATCCAAAAAGCGATTGACCAAATTCAGCCCAACTTGCTGAACATCGAATCCGAGAACTAGATGCTCAAGCGCTTAAGGAGCGTATCGTATGATTTCAGGATCAACACTCGCAGTGACAAACGCAGAGCTCGTCGAGCTCCAGCACATCCTAAAGCGTTTTGTTCCAGAATATAAAGTTTGGGCCTTTGGCTCCAGAGTCACTGGCACACACAAGCCCTATTCAGACCTTGATATCGCACTTGTCGGTGATGAATCGATCTCAATCGAAACTCGCGCGGCGCTTGTAGAAGCGTTATCTGAGTCTGCGTTGCCCTACAAGGTCGATATCGTCGATTGGGCGGCGACCTCAGAAACGTTTCAACACATCATTGATAAACAAAAACTCGTGATTCAACTGTAAGTTGAATACGTACTCAAGCGCGCTTCGCCAACCAATCAATGACGCCTCTCGCCGTTGCCTGCCCTGAGGCCATCACGCCATTTAATAAATAGCCTCCGGTTGGCGCTTCCCAATCCAACATTTCACCCGCACAAAATATGCCAGGTAAATTTTTAAGCATGCCATGCTCGGTCAGTCCCTCAAACTGGACGCCCCCAGCGGTACTGATTGCCTCATCGATCGGTCGACACGCATGCAGAACGATCGGCAGATTTTTAATACCAAACGCAAGCTTTTGAGGATCGTTAAAAACCTCCAGCGATAGACGCTCACGGAGTAATGCCGCGCGCACACCCTGCAAGCCAAGTCGTGTACGCAAATGCGAAGACATCGAGCGGGTCCCGCGTGCACGCGAAACCTCATCCAACACACGCTGTGGACTGTGATCAGGTAACAAATCTAATAACAAAGTGGCCTTGCCACGCTTAATGATCTGATCGCGCAACGCTGCAGACAGCGCATAAATGGCACCACCCTCCAGCCCATGCTGCGTCACCATGCACTCGCCACGTAAAGGTGCAGCTTTGCTGCCCTCCATACGAAAAGTGGCAGGTTTAATCGGCTCGCCCGCGCACTTTTCCAGAAAATGCGCAGACCATTTTGTCTCAAACCCTCCATTACTTGGTAATAAAGGACTGAGCGGCACACCTTGCTCTTTGAGCCATGGCCACCAGGCGCCGTCTGAACCGAGCTTGGCCCAACTGCCGCCGCCGAGTGCCAGAACCGTCACGTCGGGCGCTTTCAAAACCTCACCATTGGGTGTGTCAAAGCGCAGTTGATGCGCATCGTCCCAACCTAGCCAGCGGTGACGCATGAAAAAATGCACACCCTCGACACGCAAACGATGCATCCAGGCGCGTAAGAGGGGAGCCGCCTTCATTTCATGTGGAAACACGCGCCCTGACGAGCCGACAAAAGTCTCGATCCCGAGCGCATGCACCCAAGAACGCAAGGCCGTGGCATCAAACTGCGCGAGCATCCGTTCCATTTGGGGAGCACGGGCACCATAGCGTGAGACAAATTTCTCAGCGGGTTCGGAGTGGGTGATGTTAAGCCCACCCCGCCCTGCCATCAAGAACTTGCGGCCGACTGAAGGCTTTGCCTCGTAGACCTGCACCGTCAAGCCCTGACGGATCAATGTTTCCGCAGCCATCAAACCCGCGGGACCTGCGCCGATCACGGCAATCACTAACTGCTTTTCTGACGGCAAGAGATATCCTGGATATTATTTTTTAGCGGCGGACACGATGACTTCAACGAGCAAGTCAGGTGCAGCCAATTTCACTTCACCCGTTGCGCGCGTAGGCAATGCGTTTTTAGGTGCCCACTCCGCCCAAACCGAGTTCATGCCCTCAAAATCTTTGGTAATGTCTTTTAGCCAGATTTGGACAGTGAGCAGATGGTGTTTATCCGTACCTGCACTTGCCAAATGGCCATCAATTTTTGCAAAGACGTCGCGTGTCTGGGCCACAACGTCACCCTTGACGCTCGAGGTAATCCCTGCAACATATACGGTGTCGCCATGAACCACCACGCGGCTCAGACGCTCATTGGAATCAATACGGGTAATTGCACCCATCGTTACTCTCCTGATTGAGTTAAAGATAAAAGCTAAAAGTCAGTGTAGCTGTAATATTTACGCAGACCATAAGAAATTGCATGCGGTAACAACGCGTTGCTTGTCGAAATTCACCGAGACGAAAATATCACACTATGACCAACACCTCTTTACGCCCGAACGATCGGACCCGCATCGCCAAACTCCTTAATCCCCAATCCGTTGCCGTCATTGGTGCATCGGATGATCCCACCCGGATCGGTGGTCGCCCGATTGCCTATATGCAGCGTCAGGGCTATCAGGGCAAAATTTTTCCCGTCAACCCAAACCGTACGCGCGTACAAGGTCTAACCGCCTACCCAAATGTCGCCGCTCTGCCCGAGACACCCGATGTCGCCATCGTGATCGTGCCCGCCTCGCTAGCGCTCGAGTCCGTCACTGCACTCGCTGAGCGTGGTTGCGCGGCCGCGATTTTATTTACCTCAGGTTTTGCCGAAATCGGGCCCGAGGGTGCGCTCGCGCAACAAAAACTCGTCGATGCCGCCCACAAGCATGGGATGCGCCTGCTGGGTCCCAACTCACTCGGCCTGATTAACCCCTGCACTCATTTTTACGGCACCTTTGCGACCGGCTGTGAGCTCGCCTTTCCCAAGGCCGGTGGTGTTGCGATCATCAGCCAGTCTGGCGCCTATGGTGCGCACCTGATGGCGGTCTCCACTGCAAACGATATTGGTTTGTCCGCGGTGATCTTAACGGGTAACGAAGCAGACCTGACCGTTGGGGATATGTTGCAAATGGTGGTCGAAGACCCCGCCACCAAAGTCATCATGATGTACTCCGAAGGCATTAAGGAATCAGCGGGGTTAATCGCCGGCCTCCAAGCTGCGCGACGCGCCCGTAAGCCAGTCCTGATGATGAAAGTCGGTCGCAGCGCCGTAGGCAGTGCAGCCGCCCAATCACATACCGCGTCCATCGCGGGCGACGATCGTGTGATCGATGCGGTGTTGAGAGAGCTCGGCGTGGTGCGGGTTCAAACGACCGAACAAATGCTCGATATCGCCAGACTCGCTGTGCGTGGCATCTATCCTGCGAACAATACGCTCGGTGTCATCACAGTGAGTGGTGGTGCAGGCGTCATTATTTCTGACGCGGCCGATGCAATCGGTTTGCCCATGCCAGCAATGCCCCAAGCCTCTCAGGAGCGTTTACTCAAACTACTACCGTTTGCCGCACCGCGTAATCCGGTCGATGTCACCGCGCAGTTTTTAAATGAAATGTCCCTGATCAGTACCTTTACGGACGCACTGATTGCTGAGGGTCAATACACCTCAGTCCTGGGTTTCTTTACCTATACAGGGGGGGTCGCAAGCGTCGCACCACGTCTACGTGAACAGCTCAAACTTGTTCGCAACAAACATCCAAACTGTATCTTTGCCTTGTCCTTGATGGCCTCTCGTGAGCAAATTCGCGAATACGAACACGACGGTTTTGCTGTCTTTGAAGATCCCGCACGTGCAGTGATCGCGATTGAGGCCATGGGACAATTTGGTCGTGCCTTTGACAAGCCAGCTGGACTTGCTGCGCCTGCAATCGCACCCATCACGCTGCCTGAGCACAACCCCTCAGAGGCGCAAGCCAAAAAATTACTCGCGCAAGCCGGTATCGCCTCCGCCCCCGAAGAGGTGTGCGTTGATATCAACGCGGCCGTGAACGCAGCAAACACGATTGGTTTCCCTGTCGTCATGAAAATCGTCTCGCCAGATATCCTGCATAAATCTGAAATCGGCGGCGTGCTGCTCGACATCAACGATGAGGCAGGTGTGCGAGAAGGTTTTGCTTTATTGATGCAACGTGGCAAAACCGCAGCGCCCAACGCGCGCCTAGAGGGTATTCTGGTCGCCAAACAACTCAAAGGCGGCGTCGAGTGCATCTTGGGTATCCACCAGGATCCCGTGTTCGGGCCGGTCGCGATGTTTGGACTCGGCGGAATTTTTGTAGAGATTCTGCAAGACGTTGTCCTGCATCGCTGCCCGTTCGGACCCGATGTCGCCGAGGAGATGATTCGCTCGATCAAGGGTGCACCTTTGCTGCTAGGTGCACGCGGTCGTCCCGTGGCAGATATCCAGGCACTGGCAGACATGCTTTCGCGGCTGTCCGCCTTTGCAATCGCCGCGGGGCCGCGGCTGCAGTCAATCGACCTAAACCCTGTCCTCGCGATGCCAAAAGGTCAGGGCGCTTACGCAGTCGATGCCGTGATTGAGGTAAAGCATAACTAGTTTGGATTTTAAAGACATGAGGGAGCGTTTTTAGAGCTCGCTCATGTCAATTCAGCTCATGTCAATTCATCTAGAGTATTTTTTGATTAATGCATGAGCATCTTTAGTGACTTTTGGCACAATTTCCAAAAGCACCGTCGCCAATTCATAAACGACCGCGTATATCTTCACCATTTTTTCGACAGCATATTCGTGGGCGATCATATTCCTAAGCTCACGGATTTTGACCAATCAGCGCAGCACAGCGCTCAAGAGAATATTCAAGATGTTTGGCCGCTAAAGTCAGGCCGACGAGCTCTTCTTTGAGGAGTTCCACCTTTACTTGGCTCACAACCGAATCCCCTTTTCGAGAGCAATCTTTGCGAACGGCCGGTTGGCATCGGAGAAAACGGCTAAATCAATTTTGCGATCCCCGAGTTTTTTGTGTAACTGCGCCAGTATCTCGAGTTTTTGCATCAGCCCAATACGCTTGGATAATACGAGTAGATCAATATCTCCACCTCGCGCAGTGTCATCTGTTCGGGACCCGAACAGATAGACCTCTGCCTCAGCGTCAGCCTGATAAATGGCATCATGAATCGCAACTTGTTCTGGTAAATCTAAGCGCATCTCAATCCTCCTTCTCTCAACGCTGACAATCAAAACTGTCCAAGGACAATTTGATTTTACTTCGCCTTTGGGACCTTACCCGTCATCGGTGGCATCAGGAAGTCAAAGTCAACGCCTTTGTCTGCCTGGGTCACGCTCTCAAGGAACAGTTTGCGATAACCACGCTGTGCGGTGGGGACCACCACAGGCTTAGCCGCACGACGTTTGGCGTGTTCTTCGTCGCTCACGAGCCATGCCAACTCACGGTTTGCAACGCTCAAGCGGATACGGTCACCGTTTTGCACATAGGCCAAGGGGCCACCAATCGCCGACTCCGGAGTCACGTGCAACACGATCGTGCCAAACGCCGTTCCGCTCATCCGTCCATCGGAGATGCGCACGATATCCTTGACGCCCGCCATCGCCAGTTTTTTAGGAATAGGCATGTAACCCGCTTCAGGCATCGTGGCTCCTTTGGGGCCGATATGCTTAAGCACCAAAATATCCTCTGCAGTCACATCCAGATCAGGCGAATCAATTCGATTCGCCATGTCCTCTAGGTTTTCAAACACAACCGCACGACCCTCGTGCTCCATCAGCTTGGGATGCGCCGCAGATTGCTTGATGATCGCCCCGCCGGGTGCGAGGTTGCCCTGCAGCACCGCAATACCACCCTGTGGGTAAATCGGGTTGCTCGCAGTCCTCACAACGTCTTGCTTAAAGCCAGGGCCTGCCGCTTCAATTTCCTCACCAAGAGTACGACCCGTGACCGTCATTGCATCAAGATGTAACAACGGCTTGAGCTCACGCAACAGCGTGGCCATCCCGCCTGCATGATGGAAATCCTCCATGTAATGTTGGCCAGAGGGTTTGAGATCAAGGAGCACCGGTGTGTCACGACCCATGCGATCGAGCGCTTTGAGATCCATCTCAAAGCCCATCCGACCCGCAATCGCCGTCAAGTGCACGATGCCATTCGTCGAGCCGCCAATCGCGAGCAAAACGCGCATTGCATTTTCAAACGCTTTTTCAGTGAGGACCTTGTCGATCGTCAGACGCTTGCGTGCGATCTCCACTGCCAGAGCACCACTGCGCTCAGCCACGCGAATACGATCTGCGGTCACGGCAGGTGGCGATGCGCCGCCAGGCACTGTCATGCCCAACGCCTCTGCAATACAAGCCATTGTGCTCGCAGTTCCCATCACCGAACACGTCCCAACACTGGCGACGAGCTGGCTATTCACATCCGCGATTTCCTCAGCATCGATTTCCTCAGCACGAAATTTACCCCAGTAGCGACGGCAATCCGTACAGGCACCGACGCGCTCACCGCGATGCGAACCGGTCAGCATCGACCCTGTGATCAACTGCACAGCGGGCAAGCCGGCAGACGCCGCGCCCATCAATTGCGCAGGGACTGTTTTATCGCAGCCACCAATCAGCACCACAGCATCCATTGGCTGTGCGCGCAAGAGCTCCTCTGTGTCCATCGACATCAGATTACGCAGATACATACTCGTGGGATTAGAGAAACTCTCATGGATTGAGATCGTCGGAAAATCCATTGGCAGACCGCCGGCCAGCATCACGCCGCGCTTGACCGCTTCGATGAGTTGGGGTGCGTTGCCATGACAGGGGTTATAAGCGCTACCCGTATTGGTAATCCCGATGACGGGACGCTCAAGCGCCGAGTCGGTAAAGCCCGCACCTTTAATGAAAGCCTTGCGCAAAAATAATGAAAAGCCTTGGTCACCATAATTAGCCAACCCTTTAGACATCCCCTCGCTGCTAGCAGCGGGATTCAGCGAGTGGCCTTTGTTCTTATCTTCTGACATCGTTTACACCTGAAATAAAATGGATAGAAATGACATAAACAGCAATGACGCGAGCGACAGTGAACTGATCAGCAGCGCTTACAGCGTACCGGGATAAATACCACCATCTAGCACCAGATTCTGACCCGTCATAAATCCTGCGCTCGCGCTACATAAAAATGCACACGCCTGACCAAACTCAGCCGTCGTACCAAACCGTTTGGCAGGCACGGCAGCCATGCGGACTTTCAAAATCTCATCCACCGTCTGTCCGCTGTCTTTCGCACGTGCGGCGGCAGTTTGCAAAATACGATCGGTCGCAAAAGGGCCGGGTAACAGATTATTGATCGTCACATTATGCGAAATAATTTGCCGCGCCAGTCCCGCCACAAAACCAGTTAGGCCGGCACGCGCACCGTTAGACATGCCGAGACTCTCAATGGGATGTTTCACTGAGGCCGAAGTGATGTTGACGATACGCCCAAATTTACGCTCAATCATCTTGTCGACGGTGGCGCGAATCAGTTCGATCGGTGTCAACATGTTGGCGTCAACCGCGGCAATCCAGTCATCACGGCTCCAGTCACGAAAATCACCAGGCTTGGGGCCTCCTGCGTTGGTGACCAAGATATCTGGATCAGGACAAATCGCCAATACTTTGGCGCGGCCCTCGGGAGTTGTAATATCGGTCGCCACGGTCGTGACCTTGACGCCTGTTTCAGCACGAATAGCCGCCGCGGCGGCCTCAAGCGCTTCTTGTCCACGTGCAAGCATCACGAGCTCAACGCCTTCACGTGCCAACTGTTGGGCACAGCCCAAGCCGAGCCCTTTACTTGAGGCGCAAACGATTGCGCGACGACCACGAATACCCAAGTCCATGCGTGTCTCCCGAAGATTTCAAATTTTATTTTGACTGTCCATCAGCTTAATTCAAAAGAGGAGGGCGAGCTTGGGTTTTTATAAGTTCCCATTTTTTGAATCAACGTAAAAAAAGGCGCTGTCACCCTCAGGTCACATCGCCTTTTTTGGCAGCGCTACAACTTCTAGCCAGCCAACATTCCTTTAGAAAGGAATGTCATCATCCATATCCGTTAAATTCGCGCCACTTGCTGCAGGTGCTGCCGGGCGTTGAGCCTGAGGCGCGCGCGCGGCTGGACGCGGTGCGCTCTCGCCACCACCGCCCATCGAGCCACCCGCTTCGCCGCCATCGCGACCACCAAGCATTTGCATCTGGTCAGCAACAATCTCGGTCGTGTACTGGTCAACGCCTTCTTTGTTTTGCCATTTACGTGTTTTCAGTCGGCCCTCGATATAAAGGGGGCGACCTTTTTTCATGTACTCGCCGACGACTTCAGCCAGACGGTTATAAAACACCACGCGATGCCATTCGGTTTCTTCGCGACGCTCTCCAGATGCTTTATCTTTCCAACTACTGGTCGTTGCAATCGAGACGTTACAAATGGCCGCGCCATCAGGACTGTAACGAACCTCAGGGTCGCGTCCTAGATTACCAACCAGTATTACTTTATTGACCGATGCCATGCCGATCTCCGTATTTAAAAACTACGCTATTCATCAATGCCCTGTTGGGCTCGTACGAGGCGCCATCATTGTCCGTCTGTCAATGCAACACCAGACGCAAAACTACGCATTGCAGACAGTTTACGGCACGTTTTGAAAGGCGTGCCAGTCTTCTGCGGCAAACCACTGCCTGAGAAAGTCCAAAAAAGTCCGCACACGCACGGGCAGATTTTTACGACTGGGGAAAACCGCATAAATATCAACCCCTACAGGGTGAAATTGCGGCAGAACATTCACAAGCCGTCCTTCTAAAATGTCCTCCATCACCATATATGTGGGATGCATAGAAATGCCATGCCCGAGCAAGGCGGCGTGGCGCAAAGGGTCACCGTAATTGGCACGAATCGTGCCGCGAACACGGACTGTTGTTTTACGCGCCATTGGGGGCTGCCCAGCCGATGACTCAGTCTTTGGCTGAGCTGAATGCTTGTTTTCTCCCACAAAGGTCCAGATATTCGTGGGTGACTTGAGCGCATGCACCATACACTCATGGTCTGCCAAGTCCGCAATGGTCTGAGGCGCGCCACGTCGCTTTAGATATTCGGGAGACGCGACCAAGAGCTGAGGCACGACCGCTAATCGTTGGGCAATCTGCGTGGTGTCCTTCAGCGAGGTTGCGATCCGAACCGACATGTCGAGCCCCTCAGCGACCAGATCGGTCCGCCCATCATCCAGATACAACACGACCTGAATGTCTGGGTGGGCGGCTGAAAAAGCTGTAATGATCGGCACCAGATGAAAAGCGCCAAAAGAGGGTGGCGCGCCCAACCTAAGCATGCCCTTAGGCTCTTTGACGGACTGGCGCACTGCAGCATCGATGCTTTCAACGCGATCAAGCAACTCTCGACCATTTTCCAACAAAGACAGGCCGGACTCGGTCAGGCTCACACTTTTTGTCGTCCGGGTCAGCAATTGAACGCCCAAGGTCTGCTCAAGCCATGCAACATGCTTGGTCACATTGCCGCGAGCCATGCCAAGACGTTGCGCCGCCCCAGAAAAGCTTAATCCCTGCGCAACCTCGATAAATACCTCGATTGCCTTGAGTTTATCCATGGCATTGTTTTCATTTCAAGAACAGTAATTTCACGATTTTATTCTATTCCCTTAGTCTCTAAACCATTAGACTTGCGGGTCTTAAGCACACGATTAGGACGACCCATCATGAAAGTGACCCCTAGCGGACAAGGTCTTGGCGCAAGCGTCGAGCAGTTTGATCTTTCCAAGCCCTTATCCCACGAAGATTACAAAAAAATCGAGGGCCTCCTGGGGCAGTACGGCGTGCTCTGTTTCCCAAAACAGGACCTAACGGGACTTCAGCTCAAAGATTACGCCAGCAAATTCGGCACGCTTGAAGTGAATGTGGCGAATATGTATCAAGAGCCCGGCCACCCCGAGGTCATGATCCTGTCCAATAAAAAGGTCGACGGCAAACCTGTCGGTCTGGGCGATGCCGGACAGGATTGGCACACGGATATGTCCTACAGCAAGATGATTGCGTTTACCAACGTGCTGTATGGACTAGAAATTCCTCATCGCAATGGTGAGCCGCTCGGCAGCACGGAGTTTTCAAATATGCGGGCCGCCTATGTGACGTTGCCTGACGAATTGAAGAAAAAACTCGATGGCATGACGGTGCTGCATGATTTCAATAAATTTTGGGAAAATATGCGCAAGCAACCCGGTTGCACGCGTCCGCCTTTGACAGAGGCACAACTGAAGTCCAAACCACCGGTCTCTCATCCAATCTTTTTGATACACCCCATTACGGGTGAAAAGATTTTGTATGCCAATCCTGGTTATTCGATTCAGATTAATGAGTTGCCACAACAAGAGAGCGACGAGATTCTGAATTTTTTATTCGAGCACCAGTTGCAACCACAGTTTCGATATCAGCATCGCTGGACGGCGGGGGACGTGCTGATGTGGGACAACATGGGGACGATCCACAATGCCGTCGCGGACTACGGTCCGGACGAGCATCGCTTTATCAAGCGGTGTCAGGTCATGGCAGATCGGTATTTTCCCTTGGCAGCATAGCGCGACCGGTGGGCTGGCTGTTCAGCTCACTTCACTATTTTTATAACTGGAAGACAAATGAAAAAGTTCCTTTTTAGCGCCTGCCTGGCGCTGACCACAGCACTGCCTTTGACAAGCGCGGCGCAGACCGCCAACTATCCAAATCAACCTGTCAAAATGCTGATCGGCTTTGCCGCAGGGGGTCCAACCGACGTGATTGGCCGCATTCTTGCCCAACACATGACGACGGATCTCGGGCAATCAGTCGTCGTTGAAAACCGCACAGGTGCCAACTCACTCATCGCGACACGCGAAGTTGCAAAAGCCAAGCCAGACGGCTATACCGTGCTGTTCGCCTCACTCTCGCACAACGTCAACAAGTTGCTACTCAATGACAAGGCCGAATACGATCCGCTCAAAAACTTTGCCCCGATCTCACTTGTCGCCAACTTGCCCCTCGTGATTGTGACAGCGTATGACTCCCCGTACAAAACACTCCAGGACCTCCTCAAAAAAGCGAAGAGTGCACCCGATGCCATCAGCTATGGCTCGGCGGGTAACGGCGGTTCAGCACACCTTGCCGCCGCGATGATGGGCACGATGGCAAATGCCAAGATGGTCCACATCCCTTTCCGCGGCAATGCCCCTGCATTGACTGAAGTCATGTCAGGCCGTGTGTCCTTCATGTTCTATCCAATGGTCGGTATTGCGGGTCATGTTGAGAACAAGCGTATCCGCGTCTTAGCGGTTGGCTCATCCCAACAGATGCCTGAGTTCCCAGGCGTCCCCACCATGAATGCCTCGGGCTTTCCGGGCTTTGAGCAAACCGCACCGTGGATCGGTATGTTGGCGCCGGCTGGCACACCCCAGCCCATCGTGGACAAACTGAATGCTTCGATCAAAAAAGCGATGGCGAACCCTGAAGTCATCAAGCGTATGAAAGATCTCGGTGCTCAACCTGTCGGCGATACACCTGCTGAGTTTCGCGAGTTTTTGGTCAAGGATATGGAGCGTTGGGACCGTGTCATTAAAGCCTCTGGTATCAAAGCTGAGTAAATCGTGAACCTAGCCCGCACAGCAGCAAGTGCGTTTAGTGTGGAAGATTTGCGCGCGGAGGCCAAACGTCGTCTACCGCGCGCAATCTTTGAGTTTTTTGACGGCGGCGCCGAAGAAGAAGTCACACTACGCGACAATATTGAAGCCTTTCGCCGGATTCGTATTGTTCCTAAAGCATTAAACGATGTCTCAAACGTTGACGCCACGACGCAGTTAGTGGGTGGCCCTTCAGCAATGCCTTTGGCTATCGCGCCCACAGGCGCAGCGGCGTTTGGTCGGCACGGTGCTGACATCGCGATTGCACGTGCTGCAGCGGCCATGGGTATTCCATACTCACTCTCGACTTCTGCAACGGCCTCGATCGAACAAATCGCGGATGCTGCACCTGGACGCTTATGGTTTCAGGCTTACATCCTGGCCAACAAAGAAAAACTCGCCTCTTTAATTCATCGCGCCCATGCGGCTGACTATGAAGGTCTGATGATCACCGTCGACTTGCCCGTCGGCGGCAAAAGAGAACGTGATTTTCGCAATCATCTCGTTTTCCCGTTTAAGTACACGCCGAAAAACGTGTTGGACTTTGCACTACATCCGGGTTGGTCGCTGCCGATGCTTTTTAAAGGCGCGCCGGAAATGGAAAACATCAAAGAGCTCAAACGCGACAATCAAGGCGGCAAAAAACTCGCCTCCTCTGTTGGAAAAAATTACGATCCTGCCTTTGACTGGCAGCAATTACAAATCATGCGCGACAACTGGCCGCGCAAACTCATCGTCAAAGGCATCATGCGGCCAAGCGATGCAGAACGCTTGGTCAAGATGGGCGTTGACGCGATTGTGGTCTCTAATCACGGCGGTCGTCAGCTCGACAGTGCACCGGCCACTGTCGAGGCCTTACCTGCAGTGATCGCAGCGGTGGCGGGTCGCGTCCCTGTCTTAGTCGATGGCGGCGTACGACGCGGTGTGGATATTCTCAAAGCACGCGCGCTCGGCGCACAGGGCGTCCTAACAGGTCGTGCGACACTATTTGGTGCGGCCGCGGCAGGCTTGCCTGGTGCGACACGTGCCTTGGACATTTTGAAGGACGAATTCGTGCGCGCGATGCAACTCAGCGGCGTTTCCAAAGTGTCCGAAATCGATCAGGACTTAATTTTCAAGCGTTAACAATGCTTGAAACTCCGAAGCAGCTCTTCGATTCCCTCTCGGAAATCTTCTTCATCTTCGACGATCAACACTTTAGTCTGCATTATTTTTGCTCTCATACTGCGCAAGTCAATTAATGCTTCGCACCAAGCGGCTTTAAACCCCAGGTCACCACAAGCCACAGCGCCGATAGCCCGCAGGCGGTCCAAAATACCGCACTCGCCCCACCCAACACTGCGATCGATCCGCCCAAGGCACCGCCTAGGAACAGTCCAACCGCTTGGGAGGTGTTGTAGAAACCTAGCGCCAAACCTTTGAGATCAGGAGGCGCTACTCGCGACACCAATGATGGCTGCAGAGCCTCAAGCACGTTGAACATCACAAAAAATCCCGTTAAACCAAAAGCCAACAGGTAAAAGTTATGGCTCGCCCAAGGCAAAAAAGCGCAGACGAGTACCAGGCCCGCCACAGCCATGCGCAACATAGTGAGGTGCGCACGGCGCTTTTCAGCGACAAAAATTGCGGGCACCATGAAAACAAAAGAGCCAAAAATAACGGGAAGATAGACCTTCCAGAGCGCCTCGGCATCCAAATCACCCAATCTGAGCAGGAGCGGAGGAATCACAACAAACATCGCAATCTGAATGAAATGCAGGCAAAACACGCCGAAATTCAGTCTGAGTAAGTCCGAGTGAGTCAGTACCTGCATCGGTCGGGCCGGATGGAGGGGCTTGGGCGCAGGCGCGACAACCGGTACGATAAAGCGGGCGACCGCCAGACAAACGACGCCTAGCAAAGCAATCGTCCAGAACAGCCCAGCCAGACCGGTCGAACCAACAATCAGCGGCGCAATCACTAAGGACAAAGCAAAGGACACACCAATCGACCCACCCACCATCGCCATCGCACGGGTGCGCACCTCAGGCCGCGTCGCATCCGCTAACCACGCGGTGACTGCCGCGGAAATGGCACCCGAGCCCTGAATTGCCCGACCAATCGTCACCCAGTAAATATCGTCAGACAAGGCACACACCACGCTCCCGGCGACAAACAGGCACAAACCGGCCAGGACGATGGGACGACGCCCCCAGCGATCTGAGGCCAAGCCAAAAGGGATCTGCATAAAGGCTTGGGTCAATCCGTACATACCGAGGGCCACGCCAACCCAGAGCGGGTCATGGCCACCCCTTAGACCCTGAGCGGCCACGGCAAAGACCGGCAACAACAAAAACAAGCCAAGCATGCGGGTGGCGAACAGGCCGGCTAAGGCCACACTGGCACGGCGTTCGGTCGGAGTCAGGGATAAAGGCGTTTGTTCGGACATCAAGGACTTATATCAGGGTGAAGGGGTATCAGACGATTGACGCGCCAGCACGGTATAGTACCAAGTTGGCTTTCAAAAACGTGTCATGGACGAAATCCGAATCCGGGGTGCCCGCACCCACAATCTCAAAAACGTGTCTCTGGACCTGCCCAGACATAAACTCGTGGTCGTCACGGGGTTATCTGGCTCCGGAAAGTCCTCGCTCGCCTTTGACACCCTCTACGCCGAGGGTCAGCGCCGCTATGTCGAAAGTCTCTCGGCCTATGCCCGACAGTTTTTGCAGCTGATGGACAAACCGGACGTAGACCTGATTGAGGGCTTATCCCCAGCCATATCGATCGAACAAAAAGCCGCAGGTCACAACCCGCGCTCGACCGTCGGCACGATTACTGAGATTCACGACTATTTACGTCTGCTTTACGCACGCGTTGGAACACCTTTTTGCCCTTCGCATGGCTTGCCACTGGCCGCGCAAAGCGTGAGCCAAATGGTTGACAGCGTCCTAAACTGGCCGGCCGAACGCAGACTCGCCATCCTCGCCCCCATTGCCCGCACCCGCAAGGGAAGCTTTGAAGACGAGTGCGCGAGTCTACAGGCACAGGGTTTTGTTCGCGTGCGCGTTGACGGCAAAATGGTTGATCTCGACAGCATGCCCGAGCTCAACAAAAACGAAAAACACGACATTGACGTTGTGATTGACCGACTGCGCATCAAGCCAGAAAGCAAACAACGACTGGCGGAAAGCTTTGAAACAGCACTGAACCTCGCACAAGGCCGCGTGGTCGCACTCGATATGGATAGCGAAGAAGAGCACTTGTTTTCAAGCCGCTACGCTTGCCCTGTCTGCAGCCATAGCTTGCCAGAGCTCGAGCCTCGACTATTTAGTTTCAACAACCCGGTCGGTGCCTGCCCAAGTTGTGATGGTCTGGGCCATGTTGGCTTTTTTGATCCAAAGCGTGTCGTCGCGTTTCCCGAGCTCAGCCTAGGCTCCGGTGCAATCAGGGGTTGGGACAAACGCAATGCCTTCACGTTTGCCATGCTTTCAAGTCTGTCAACACACTATGAGTTCGATATCGAAGCCAGCTGGGATAGTTTGCCCGAAGCCATTCAAAAAATCGTGCTTTTCGGTTCCGGAGAGGTCGAAATTCCCTTTTTCTATCTCAATGAAAATGGGCGTAGTACGGTCAAACGACACACATTTGAAGGCGTGATACCAAACCTCGAACGGCGCTGGAAAGAAACCGACTCCTCAGCTGTACGTGAAGAGCTTGGCAAATATCGCGCCATACAAACCTGCCCAGAGTGTCACGGCTCTCGGCTCCGTGCAGAAGCACGTCATGTGCGTATTGGTGATGAGCGCATTGCGCCTCCCGCGTCCATGCAAGACACCCCAACGGGACAACAATGGCAAGAGCAGGGACTCGCGATCTATGAAGTCGAGGCGCAGCCGCTTTCAACCTGCCTGAAATGGTTTCAAAATCTAAAGCTGACCGGAGCGCGTCAAGAAATCGCACAACGCATTGTGCGTGAGATCGAGGCAAGACTCAGCTTTCTGAACAACGTCGGCCTGAACTACTTGTCGCTCGATCGCAGCGCCGACACCATCTCAGGTGGCGAAGCACAACGCATTCGTCTTGCTAGCCAAATCGGCTCCGGACTCACGGGTGTCATGTATGTATTGGATGAGCCCTCTATCGGCCTGCATCAGCGTGACAACGATCGACTGATCGCCACACTGCACCACCTCCGCGATCTTGGCAATAGCGTCATCGTGGTCGAGCATGATGAAGACATGATTCGACAGGCCGATTGGGTCGTCGACATGGGACCTGGTGCAGGTGAGCACGGGGGTCAAATCGTTGCACAAGGCACGCCCGCGCAAATCGAACAAAATCCCGACTCCCTCACAGGTCAGTACATGAGCGGCGCCCAAACGATTGCCATACCCACCCGACGCCCCCTGCAAGAAGAGCAAAAATGGCTCGCGCTAACTGGCTGCACAGGTAACAATTTAAAGTCAGTCGATTTACGTATCCCGGCGGGCAAGTTTGTGTGTATCTCGGGTGTATCGGGCTCCGGCAAGTCGACACTCATTAATGACACACTGGCGATCGTGATGTCTCGCGCGCTGCATCATGCGCAATCCGAACCTGCACCTTATGCAGGCTTGGAGGGTCTTGAGCATTTTGACAAAATCATTAGCGTCGATCAAAGTCCTATCGGTCGCACACCCCGCAGCAACCCCGCCACATACACAGGTATGTTCACACCGATTCGTGAACTCTTTGCGGGAGTCCCCGAATCGCGCACCCGAGGATACGACCCAGGACGCTTTAGCTTTAACGTTAAGGGTGGGCGTTGTGAGGCCTGCCAGGGCGATGGCGTTGTAAAAGTTGAGATGCACTTTCTACCAGACATGTACGTCCCTTGCGACGTTTGCATGAGCAAAAGATACAATCGTGAAACGCTTGAGATTCGTTACCGTGGTCGCAATATCCACGAAGTACTCGACCTCACGGTTGAACAAGCACTGACGTATTTCGAGGCAGTGCCAACTGTTGCGCGCAAACTGCAAACACTGATGGATGTAGGTTTGTCTTATTTACGCTTGGGGCAAAGTGCCACCACGCTATCAGGCGGCGAAGCGCAACGCGTCAAGCTTTCACTTGAGCTCTCCAAGCGCAGCACTGGACAAACCCTCTACATTCTCGACGAACCGACCACCGGACTTCACTTCCATGATATCGCGCTGCTATTGGGCGTACTCAATCAGCTTGTGAAAGCTGGCAACACCGTTGTCGTGATTGAGCATAATCTCGACGTGATCAAAACTGCAGACTGGGTCATTGATTTGGGACCCGAAGGTGGCGGCGGTGGCGGTCAGATCGTTGCACAAGGCACGCCCGAGACCATCGCAGCAAGCTCTGCTAGTCATACCGGGTACTACCTAGGAAAAGTATTGCACCGATTCAAGTGATGTATCAAGGTAGTCCAAGCAAACGTAAAGGCACGGCTGCGCTTGAAGGGCACACGCCAGACTCCTGCAAGGGCAATGTTGATTCACAGAGCTGAGACTCTGGAAAACGCTCAGCGGGATAAGGCCGTCCGATATCAGCATCAGAACCAGGCATTTGTAGTCCATCCCAATATCCCCATGCGACCTTGACCGTAGTCGATTGGCGACAACCACCTTGGGTTTGTGCATCACAAGCATTAAATAATGCCGTCAACGCCTGGCCGGCAGAAGGGTGTCCACATACTGCAGCTTGTGTCTGCAAAACACCGCCGCCTTGCACCGTACCTTGTGTTGACAGCACAGTCGCTAACCAACCAGCACCACAATAGTTCTCAAACGAAACCTTAGGCGCGAGGCTCGCACTCGTACTCAAATAATAAGATTGGATCTGGCTCGTCACCTCACGACCACCCCGCGTATCGGCAAACCCCATACTGCATTGATCGCGCACACCCATCGCGTTCGCTTGGCAAGTCTGAACAAGTGCCAGGCGACGTTCGCCTTCTCTGACTTCACCACGCGTGACGACCGCGCCTCTAGCGGTGTCGGCAGCGCCCATTGCGCCTGGCTGAGGAGGTTGTGAGTAAGCGCCCACCTGAACATTACCACCCTGAGTTGGCGCGGTCCATTGCGTCGGCGTCACCTCAAAATTCGACGCAGGCGCAGCGACAGGCAAGGCCACTGCAGCGGTCGGCATCGGAGCACGCTCCACACTTCTAATGGGTGCAGCCGGCTGAGAACACGCCGACAACAGACCCGCAGCGGCTAAGGTGGCTGACAGTGCAAACAAGCGAATAGGTGAAGTCATATTTCTCTCCCTGGTACTAATCAAACTGGGTGCCCATCCGAAAGAGTCGGTGGTGTTCGCGGATCGCATAACGATCCGTCATTCCAGCAATGTAGTCGGCAATCGCACGGGCTTGGATCATCGCATCATCGTGCCAGTAATCTGGCGGCAATAAGCGCGGCTCGCTCACAAACGCCTCAAAAAGCTCTCGCACAATCCGCCGCGCCTTATTGGTCATTCGCATCACCTTATAGTGACGATACAAATTTTCAAACAAAAACCTCTTTAGTGTGTCGGCTTCGGTACGTAACAAAGGTGAAAAGGCGACCAATGGACCGCAATGACGCGCCGCATCCGCGTCAAGCGGTGCCGCGTTGACAAGGTTAGCTTGCGTTGTATGCGTGACATCCATGATCAGCGTATTAATCATGCTGCGAATCGTCTCTGCAATAATACGACGCTCATTGAGCACTGGCCATTTTTGCTGTGTCACCGCATAGTGTCGTGCAAATATCGGCACAGTCTGCAGCTGCTCGACCGTAAGAAGCCCTGACCGCAAGCCATCATCGATATCGTGATTGTTGTAGGCGATTTCATCCGCAAGATTAGCGAGTTGAGCTTCGAGCGAGGGCTGCGTACGATCAATAAATCGCTGTCCGATATCACCAAGCAATTTTGCATGCGCGAGCGAACAATGCTTGAGGATCCCTTCGCGCGTTTCAAAGCAGAGATTCAAGCCGTTAAAGGCGGCATAACGCTCTTCGAGCTCATCCACCACTCGCAAACTTTGTAAATTATGCTCAAAACCACCTGCCTCAGGTGCAAAGGCGCGCATGCAGGCGTTGAGCTCATCCTGCCCTGCATGACCAAAAGGTGTGTGACCCAAATCATGCGCGAGCGCGATGGCCTCTGTCAGGTCTTCGCTCAAGTGCAAACTGCGCGCCAACACTCTCGCAATTTGGGCAACCTCAAGCGAATGGGTCAGACGCGTGCGAAAAAGATCGCCCTCATGATTGATAAACACCTGCGTTTTATATTCAAGACGCCTGAAGGCGCCCGCGTGAATGATCCGGTCGCGATCGCGTTGAAACTCGCTGCGATTATTGGGGGCAGGCTCAGGATAACGACGACCGCGACTGCGTTCGGAATATGAGGCGTAGACAGCTAAATCAGACACGACCGACCTCCTCAATGTTGACCCGCCGCTTTGTCATCTCAGGCCGTATTGCGCAAAATCACGCGCGATACAAGCTCAGGAGGCGCACCACGAAGAATCGCCTCACCAATTTTAGGCATTAATACAAACGTGATTTCACCCGCTTCGGTTTTTTTATCGCCGCGCATCAACGTCATCCAATGATCAACGCCCCCCAAGCGCGGACCCACCGTCGGACAACCAATCGCCTGCACCAAATCACGCACCCGTTGTACATCTACTTTGGAAAAGCCTAAAAGCTCCGCAGATAAATCTGCCGCCATAATCAAGCCTGTACCCACCGCTTCGCCATGGAGTAACGCGCCATAGCCTGAACCTGCCTCAATGGCATGTCCAAAGGTATGCCCAAGATTCAAAATCGCGCGAAGACCTGTTTCGCGCTCATCTTGCGAAACCACCCAAGCCTTGAATTCGCATGAACGGCGAATCGCCATCGCCAACAAATCCGGATCACGCGCGCGCAAACCTGCTACGTTTTTTTCACACCAGTCAAAAAAAGACGCATCCAGAATTAACCCATACTTAATGACCTCGGCCAAGCCCGCAGACATTTCGCGATCCGGTAATGTTTTTAAAACATCGGTATCGATCTCAACCGCAATAGGTTGATAAAACGCACCGATCATATTTTTCCCAAGCGGGTGATTGACGGCGGTTTTGCCACCCACTGAAGAATCAACCTGAGCCAGCAACGTTGTGGGTACCTGCACAAAACGTACGCCGCGCATATAGACTGCGGCGGCAAAGCCAGCCATGTCGCCAATGACACCTCCGCCAAGCGCCACCACAACCGTGCGACGATCCAACTGCGCACCCAGCATTGCATCAAAAATTTGATTGAGTGTTTCCCATGTTTTATGCGCTTCTCCATCAGGCAAGATCACGGGCACAATTCGCTTGCCCGTTTGTGCCAAGACCTCTGTCACCTGATGACCAACAAGCGCTTGAATCACTGGATTAGTAATTAACGCGATCGAAGTGGCATCAGCAGGGATTGTTGCTGCCAAAGAGGCCAAGCGACCTGGCGCAATATTGATTGGGTAATGACCACCAGGGGTCGCGACTTCTAGGGTGTGCATGGCTTGTTCTCTATATTGTGACTCGCAGTGGTGTGACTCGCAGCAAAATCAGCGCGCATGTTCTCTGACGAATTACCTGGACGGCTTCGAGCACTGTGATCGATCGTCTTTTCAATCTGTTTGAGTCGCTCAAGGAGCTGTGCCACAAGATGATGGACGGAGGTCGTGCCCGTTTCGACCACAATATCTGCAACAGACTCATAAAGCGGCTCTCGCAACTCAAGCAGGGCGCGCAAGGTCGCCTTAGGATCCGGTGTGGCGAGCAGAGGTCGGTTGCGATCTCGGCTGGTGCGTCGATACAACTCTTCGACACTAGCGCGTAAATACACCACGATGCCGCGGCTCTTGAGTGCCTGGCGATTTTCCTCGGCGAGAACCGCTCCACCCCCCGTCGCCATGACTAAATTAGGCCTGACCGAACAATCATCCAGCACCTGACACTCACGTTTGCGGAACCCTTGCTCACCTTCGATCTCAAAGATCACAGGAATACGGACTCCGCAACGCGCCTCAAGCTCATGATCAAGATCGATAAACTCTCTTTGCAACACTCGGGCAAGCGCACGGCCGATCGTCGTCTTGCCCGCACCCATCATACCCACCAAAAAAACAGGGATGTCATGGGGCAGCGGCCCGACGATCTGGGGCGGGGTCTGCATCTCATTCGAAGGATTCGGGTCACCGGAACCGTGGGGCTCGGGCGCAAGCGCTTCATTATTCATGTGGACATTATCCCATTGACCGCCCCCCGCCTCAAACTGATCCGGGCAAACCCTCGCAAAACCTTTAAAATGATACGCAATGAGCAAATATACCCACTCCAATGACGATGAAGATCAGACAGAAGATAAGCCTCGCGGCTCGTTTCTGGTCCGGTTTTTACTGAAATTCACAATCCTGTCCACCGGACTCGCCTTGTGCGCAGCCCTATTGGTCGGGATGGCACTTGCGCTGGCCTGGCCTAACCTGCCAGATCTAAACGCGATGACCGATTATCGACCTCGCGTGCCCCTGCGCATCTTCACCGCCGACAAAGTGCTCATTGGCGAATTCGGCGAAGAGCGCAGAAACGTGCTGCGCTTCGAAGAGTTCCCAGATGTCATGAAATCAGCCGTTCTGTCTGCTGAAGATGACCGCTTTTATCAGCACGGTGGGATTGACTGGATTGGCGTCATTCGCGCCGGCCTGACCAACCTGATTTCCATGCAGAAAAGTCAGGGCGCCAGCACGATCACGATGCAGGTTGCTCGAAATTTTTACTTATCTTCTGAAAAAACCTGGTCCCGCAAATTTTATGAATTATTGCTAACGTTCAAAATTGAAGCCAGCCTGTCCAAAGATCAGATCCTCGAGCTTTATCTCAACCAGATTTACCTTGGTCATCGCGCTTATGGGTTTGCGGCGGCTTCCCGCACCTATCTTGGCAAAGAAATTTCTGAGATCACTGCCGCCGATGCAGCGTTGCTCGCCGGTATCCCCAAAGCGCCCTCTCGCTTCAATCCCATCGCCAATAAGCCGCGCGCTGTGCTGCGTCAACGCTATGTGTTGGGACGTATGCATTCACTGGGTTACCTGACAGACACAGAGTACAAAGCGGCACTGGCCCAACCCGTGATCGTGAAATCATCACAAGGCACACCGGCTGGCGGCTATGCCGTACATGGCGAGTATGCAGCCGAACTTGCACGACAGCTGATGATCAGCATTTATCCAGATAACGTCTACACCCGCGGCTTGAACGTCTACACGACGATTCATTCCAAGGATCAAGAGTGGGCCTACGAATCTCTACGTGAAGGCGTATTGGACTACACCCGCCGCGCACCCTATCCAGGCCCGGAGGCTCAGTTAACACTGCCTGCCGGCATTGAGGACGATGCTGCCAAGTTCGATGAGTTTCTCGATGGCGTGACGGAAAAACACCCTGACCGCACCGATATGCCGATCGGTGTCGTACTGTCGGTCAAACCCAATGAAATTCGGGTGGCCCGCAGCGCAACCGAGACCGTCGTTATTAATGACAAAAAAGCCTTGGCAATCATTGCACGTGCACTGAATCCCAAAGCGCCGGCAGCACTGCGCCTGCAGCGCGGTTCGGTCGTTTATCTCCACAAAACTCCCACTTACTGGGAAATCCTAAATCTGCCAACCGTCCAAGCGGCCTTTGTGGCGATGATCCCTCAAGACGGCGCTTTGCGTGCCATGGTGGGCGGTTTTGATTTCTATCACGGCAATTTCAACCGAGTCACGCAAGCATGGCGACAACCTGGCTCTGCCTTCAAGCCCTTCATTTACGCAGCATCGCTTGAAAGAGGCCTGACGCCAGGGACCATGATTTCAGATCAGCCTTTCGAGCTCAGTGCAGTACAAACGGGCTCCGGTAAAGCTTGGACACCAAAAAACTACGGTGATGAATACGGCGCAATGATGTCGATGCGCGAGGCCATTGCACGCTCAAAAAATATGGTGTCTATTCGTATCTTGCAATCAATCGGTCCGCAATACGCACAAGAGTTCATCGCACGCTTTGGCTTTGATAAAGCTAAACATCCTGCTTTCTTGCCAATGGCGCTGGGATCAGGTGCTGTGACACCGATGCAGCTAGCAACGGGGTTCTCAGTATTTGCTAATGGCGGCTACCGCGTGACTCCGTACCTCATTGATCATGTCACGGATGCGAACGGTCAAGTTCTCATGCGCGCCAAACCGATCGTCTCAGGTGACTCAGCCGCACGCGCCATCGATGCGCGCACGGCTTATGTCATGGATGACATGCTGCGCGGTGTTGCCACCTCGGGCACTGCTGCACGCGCGCGACAGGTGCTTAAACGTGGCGATCTGGCGGGAAAAACCGGCACCACCAACGATTCAGTCGATGCTTGGTTTGCCGGTTACACCCCTCAAATTGTCGGTGTAGCCTGGCTTGGCTACGATCAGCCTAAGTCACTCGGCTCTCGCGAAACGGGCGGTGGGGCCTCTCTGCCCATCTGGCTTGGCTACATGGAAAACGTCTTAAAAGAATTTCCTGAACAGAAACGCGGCACACCGCCCGAGGGCTTAATCATCGAAGGTGCAAACATGTATTTCAAGGAATTCCCACCCAATGAGTCTGTTAGAAGCTTGGGCGATCCAAGCCAAGACTCGCTAGGAGACTTGCTGGATAGCTTAGGTGGCAGTGAAGGTAGTCGTTCAGGCAATCGAAGCAACAGCAACCGTCGCGAACCTATTGGCAACTAGCCCTGCGTGGAACACGCTGAGATTTGACCCGTCTAAAGCGTCACTGCCAATTTTCGGCCCGTCTCAACGGAGCAAATCTCAGAAAGTAACTCATGCAAGTCACGGCCGCCTCGGGTATCTTTCCAGTGCTGACCGTCAAACCGGTAATGAAAACCACCGGAACGTGCCGCTAGCCACATTTCATGAAGTGGTGCCTGACTATTAATGACGACCTGATGTCCGCTTTCAAAAATCAAGTTCAACACGTTGCCGTTGCGCTTGGTTTCTACGTCAAGGTCCAACTGTTCAAACCAATGGTCGGCTTGAGTCTCTATTGCATCTAGAATGGCGGTTGCCCGAGCATAAAATTCTGTATCGTTCATTATCCTTGTCCTCACATTTGTGGGAGTATGCAGTGATCCGCACAACCCATCGTCGCAGTCTTGCCAGCATTGTAGCGATGCTCGCAATCGCGAGCCTCTTGACTGGCTTATCCACCGGTTGCGGTTTTAAAGGGCCGCTTTACTTGCCCCCGCCAAAACTAGCGAGTCCAGAGGGCCAAGCGCCTAAAGCAGCTATTCCTGTCGATGCCATTGCCTCAAGTGCTAAAAACATCAGCGCCGACAACACCCGCGCTGACAACACCCACGCTTTCAACACGCGTACTGTCAACAGTGGCACTGGCAACCCTGCCATGACATTGTGCTTGAATACACCGACAATCCTTTGAATACCCATAGCCCCAACATGACCGCTTCAGCCAACATCACAACCATTGCCACACCTGCCGGATCACCACATTTTCATTACAGAGAGGGTGAACTGTTCGCCGAAGAAGTCTCTCTGGACGCACTGGCTCAACAGTTAGGTACACCGCTGTATGTTTATTCTCGGGCAGCCTTGGCAAGCGCATGGGCTTCCTACAAAGAAGCCATCGGCACACACCGGGTACTCGTTTGCTTTGGCATGAAAGCAAACTCCAATCTAGCGGTACTCAAAGAGTTTGCACGCTTGGGGAGCGGCTTTGATATTGTCTCGGGTGGAGAACTTTCTCGCGTGCTTGCCGCCGGTGCAAACCCAGCCAAAGTCGTCTTTTCTGGGGTTGGCAAGCAAGATTGGGAAATGCAGGCGGCTCTAGAGGCTGGGGTCAAGTGTTTCAATGTTGAATCACTCCCTGAGCTCAAACGCCTCTCACTCGTGGCTACCCGTATTGGCAAGATCGCTTCAGTCTCGTTGCGCGTCAACCCTGATGTCGATGCGCAAACGCATCCCTATATTTCAACGGGCTTAAAAGAAAATAAATTCGGTATTGCCATTGAAGAGGCTTTGGCTGCATATCAGCTCGCGATAACGCTGCCTGGTATTAACGTCGTAGGCGTCGACTGTCATATTGGTTCGCAAATTACAGAAGTCAGCCCCTATCTTGATGCCCTAGACAAACTGCTCACACTTATCGAACAACTCGTCGAACATGGCATCACACTCAAACATTTGGACTTGGGCGGCGGTCTTGGTATTCGCTACGATGACGAAACACCTCTTGCACCCAAGGTGTTGCTTGACAAGGTCTTTGCCCAGCTCAACGCGCGTGGCTTTGATCATCTCGAGTTGGTCCTCGAGCCAGGACGCTCTCTCGTTGGCAATGCCGGTGTTCTTTTAACGACTGTCCAATACCTCAAACACACTGAAGCTCGTAACTTTGCGATTGTCGATGCAGCCATGAACGATCTGATGCGTCCTGCACTGTATGAAGCTTGGCATGGCGTGTTGCCCGTCAATCCACAACACGGCGATAAAACACTTTATGACGTGGTTGGACCGGTATGTGAAAGCGCTGACTGGCTTGCGCGAGCACGCCAACTCTCCCTAAACGAAGGTGATGTACTCGCGATCGAATCAGCGGGTGCCTATGGCTTTGTGATGGCGGGCAACTACAACAGCCGCCCCCGTCCTGCAGAAGTGATGGTCGATGGCTCGCACTACCATGTCATTCGTCAGCGCGAGACCTTCGCTGATCTGATCCGCGGCGAGAGTTGTCTGCCTGATTAAGCGCAGCTTTTAGTCTTTAGGCTTAAGCTCTTGCGAGAAAGCCTTTGAAAAAACTTACAGTATTGGTGGCAAGCGTCTCAAGATGATAGCCACCCTCTTGCACCACCAGTGTAGGCAAATTTAGATCTGCCACTAAACTGCCGAGTCGACCAAAACCCTCCGTCGTCACTGCCACTTTAGTTTGCGGATCATCCTTGTACACGTCAAATCCAAGGCAGTAAACGATTGCATCAGGCTTGAACGCCTCAATCGCCTTGAGCGCCTGTTGCACACGCTCAAAAAAAACTTCCTCACTTGAACCATGTGGCATGGGCAAGTTTAAGTTGTAACCTACACCCGCCCGTGCACCAGTCTCGTCGTCAAAACCTGCCGTGACGGGATAAAAATTTGTCGGGTCACCGTGTACCGATATATATAAAACATCATCACGATTGTAGAAAATTTCCTGGACGCCCTGACCATGATGAACGTCAGTATCCAATATCACAACACGTTGATACTGATCCCGCAATAACTCTGCCGCAATTGCCGCATTGTTCAAATAACAAAATCCACCTGCAGCATCTTTACGCGTGTGATGCCCTGGAGGACGACACAGCGCGTAGGCTTTTTTATCTCCCGCCAAAATTGCCTGCGCGCCTGAAATGGCGGCCTGCGCGCCCCAATACGCCGTTGTCCAAGTATGTGGGCCGACTGGACAGCTGCCATCAGCCAGATACCTAGCCGCTTTAGCCAAAATACCACGCAGCGCATTAGGCTCTCGTACATACACATTAGAGATCACCTCATCGCCCCAATCAGGCCCAACCGTTTTCCACTCAGCATGTGCGGTCTGAAGAAAGTCTAGGTATGCCGCGTCATGCACCCGCAACAAGGGCGCCATGCCATGATCCATCGGCTCTGTCACAGGTAAATTAAGTTGCGCCAACCCTTTTAAGATTTGCTCCGCACGCTCAGGGATTTCCTGAGGTATCCGCATCTTGCCTCGCGACAAATATATTTGCGGACAATGCAGTTTTTGCTTAGGGTGAAAAAAACTTTTCATGCAGTCTCCAGCAGAGCTTAACGAACGCGTCGAAGTGATCGGTTACGCAATGATGATATCAACATTGGCAGGGTCAAAGACAAACCAGCCACCACAATCAAGGCAATTCCTGCAAAGGACAACAAGTTGGGCATTTGCCCAAAAAACAACTCCCCAAGCAAAACAGCTAAGGCAAGTTGAAAGTAGTTCAGCGGCGCCAGCGTCGAAGCAGGTACACGTTTAAATGCAAGGATTAAAAGATATTGACCGACACCACCGAACGTCCCCATTAAGATCATTTCTATCATGTCCCGCCCGGTCGGCCATACGGTGGGCCAAAATACCGAGATCACAATCAAACCCATGAACCAACACGTACTCGCCGCATAAACAAACATCTGCTCACTTTCGACACGGTTGGCTAGCTTGCGTGTCAAGAGTTGCACCATTGCGTAACTAAACGCAGCGACAAGCATCAACGCACTGCCAATTAACGATAAATCGCCACCTGGATTGACGATGAGTAGCATGCCCAACATGCCTATAAGCACCGCCGCATATTGTTTCCATCCCACGCGTTCACCCAAGACAACGGGTGCGAGAATCACCACCATCAACGGTGCGACAAAGTACAAAGCGGTGCCCTCAGCCAAGGGAAGATACTGAAGCGCTGGCATAAAACAAATACCCACGATGCCAAGCATTGCCCCGCGCAGCACCAAAAGAGCACGCGCATCTTTGGGAGCACGAATGGACACACCCTTGACGCGCATGACACCAAAAGCCAGCACTACAATCACTGAGTAACGCGCCATATTGACCAATGATGCCGAATAACGATGGACCAAGTCTTTGGCAAGCGCGTCTAAGAGGGAAAAGCAGGTAAGTGCGCACAAAAAAATGCCACACCCTACCAACCACTGTCGCTGTTGATTCAGCGTAGTCATTACTGACTAGCTCCTAACCACTGTCGGATGACGATAAAGTGGGATCAGCAACATCAAAATCAACACAGCCAGAATCGCCAGGATGCCGTAGCTCAAGCCGTAGCTACCCAAGATGCCCGCAAGCACGCCAAACAGCGGCGGCCCCATCACAACGCCCATAAACGTGATGCATAGCGTACCGCCTGTTGCCACACTCGCCTGACCTTTGGGTGCTTGTCTGGCGATTTCAGCCAAAAAGACGCCATTCCAGCCAATCGCTGAAGCGCCGAAAATAATCAAAATCGGAAAGAGAAACCAAGGTGAAGATTCGGGGCTGAGCATTGCAGTCCCTAAGGCACCAATGGCTAACATCACCGCGATCACGATCAACATCATCGTTGCACCCAACCATCGATCGGCGACATAGCCCCAGAGCATACGACCCGATACACCAGCAGCTTGCGCGACCGTGAGTGCCCCCCCAGCGGCCACCAGACTCCAGTTCAAATCTTCATATAAAAAAGTGACCAAATAGCCCATGAGTGCCATCTGACAGATGGAAAACATGAAAGACATGTAAGACAATTTTCGCAAGCTGCGGTGACTAAAAATAAGCTTAAGCGGCAGAATGAAACTTGTCGCCAAAGAAGGTAGGACCGTTGGATCTCGGTCATTATCTAAGCCCGCACGCAATGGCTGTACGGCCCAAGCACAGCCAATACACACGACACCTGCAAGGATAAAAGACCACTGCCAGCCGATCAAAAGATCCAGCGATGGCATCGTCGCACCAGCAATCATGCCGCCAAGCGGCACACCGGTCTGCTTAATAGAAAAAACAAAGGAAAGCTTCTGAGCTGGGGTTGATTTAATCAGAAGATGCGAACTCGCTGGCGTAATGGGTCCATAACCCGTCCCGATGAGGAGTGCGCCGAGCGCAATGGATCCAGGGTGCGGAACTGCACACAAGAACAAACCCAACGCCGCAGAAACGAGGCCTGCCTGACTGAGACGAATCGCACCCCAGCGCTTGACGGCAGCGCCACCAAGCAGCGTCGCGACCATGGCACCAAAATACACCAGGGCAACGTAAGCACCTAGATAGTTTGTTGAAATTCCGATATCTTTGGCCACCGCCGGTGCAACCACCGGCAAGTTCAATAAGGCCATCGCAACAAGAGCTTGTACTGTGAGGGTCGCAAGCAACACGACCCAAGGTTTAGCTGGCGTCAAAGCGCACCATAAGAATGTAGACCTGAAAGGAACATGTTAACGCCCAAAAAGGCAAAACACGTCACTAACAGACCAACAAGTGCCCAATATGCAGCCATCGTGCCACGCAAGCCCTTCATTAGCCGCAGATGCAACCAAGCCGCGTAGTTCAACCAGACGATCAGCGCCCAAGTTTCTTTTGGATCCCACTGCCAGTAAGCACCCCAAGCATCGGCGGCCCAAAGCGCCCCGAGAATTGTCGCCACCGTAAAAAATGCAAAACCAATCGCGATCGCGCGGTACATGATGTCATCAAGTACCTCAAAAGAAGGAAGACGTGCAGCAATTGGCGCACGGAACAACAAAATAGTCCCAACAATCAAGGCACCAATTCCAAAATAAATCATCCAAGTGGCCGATAGCTCCTCGGTGCGAAATACCATGGGCTCAGCCGCAAGCAAAACGCCCAAAATAAAGAGCGGAGCGAGTTTAAGCCAAGATTTTGTCTGACCGTGCTGTTTGACCAAATACGCAAACCCCACCATCGCCGCCAGAGAAAAAGTCCCGTAGCCGATGAAGTTAGCCGGCACATGAATCTTCATCCACCAGCTTTTAAGTGCAGGGACGAGCGGCTGTATTTGATAGGCCTCGCGTGTAAAGGAATACCACAGCAGAAATACCACGGAAGACGTGACGACCAGCATCACAAAACCACCGAGTGCGCGAGTCCCATAGCGACGTTCGTAATATAAATAAAACAATGACGTCACAAGAGCAAACAACACAAACACTTCGTACAAATTACTGACGGGAATGTGACCTAGATCAGGCCCCATCAAATGCCCTTCGCGCCAACGCACGAGCAACCCCGTGGATCCTGCAAATACCGCCCCCCACGTGAGGGCAGTGCCCAACCAAGCTGCGGTCGTACTCGCAAAGCCTATCCAATAGCATACGGTTGCGACTATAAATAGGACCGACATCCAAAGCACGGCTGACTGAGAAGAAAATAAATACTTAAGAAAAAAGACTTGCTCGGCACGTGCCAAGTCCCCTTGGTACAACCAGATAGCAAAGCCAGCCGCTGCAGCCATCGCAACCATCAGGGTGCGCAAAGGCCGCCACAACCAACCTAACCATGTCAATGAAGGGACAGTCAGGACGAGAATGACTTTTTCATAGATATCCATCGACTGGCTATAACGTGTCAGCGCGAAGCCAGCACCGACCGCGAGCAACAGAAAAAACAAAGCATCAGTCCAGTCCGGGCGCCCACGCTCAATGCGTGAATCTCCTGACTCGGATAAATCATCCCAATCGTTTGCAACGGCGGTAGAAGGATCACTCATAGCGATATCTCAATGATCAAAATTTGAGCAAACCTCGAGGGCTAGCCCTGGTTCAGGCGGTTCAATGCCTGTTTAAAACGATCGAACTCTCGATTGAAATCGAGTGTACGCTTTTGAGACGTCATGGCTGCTAATACTCGCGTACCTGTTGAGGTCTCCGAAGGACGCAACCAAACCCAAATCCTGCGATCACGAACATAAAACATCGTAAACACACCAATCACCAACAGTAGACAACCAATGTAAACCGTGATCTTGCCTGGCGTGCGGCTTACCTGAAAAACACTCGCCTGCACATGTTCAAACGTTTTTAAATTCATCATGATGGGCGAAGGATATAAAGCTAAATCCGAAAGGGCCGCGACAGCCAATCTGGACCAGTTCGCCACCTCTTCCATCTTTTCCGGCGCGCCCAATAGGGGCTTGAGTCCCGCACGCTCCCGAGACAGATCCCGCAACTCAGCAATAGAAGATCCCAATAAACGAATAATAATGTCAGCGGCGCGTCGCTGTTCGGCGACGGGTACATTTTTTTCTAGAAAATCAGAAATCGACACTAATCCGCCAGAAGCAAAAGTATCAAGTGCTCTCTGCGCAGAAATTTGTAATGCCTGTTGTTCTTCGGGGCTACCGCCATAGTTCATCACCAAACGTTCGGCGGCTAACTTCCTCGCGGTAGGGTCTGTCAACGCTGCGCGCAACCGCATGAAATCACCAATTGAGCTCTCGTCATCAATCGGTATCCTCAGGTATCGAAAACCCGTCGAACCGGTCGTCTGCACGCCAGCCAGCATGACCATCGCACCATCAAGCTCTACGGGCACCATATAGTTATGAAACAACGTTGCCTGTCCACTTGAGTCAATCACACGGTACTCGACACTTGGACCAATATTGCGCAAATTTTTATTTGTCTTGCCTGCGGCGCTTCCTGTCACTGCAGCCACATGCTCACCGAATGGTTTAGGCGCAGCGGGATCACCAGCACTCAAGTCTTCCACATTGATTGGGCGCAATTTAGTCACCTCAACCTTGACTTCTTTGCCTGCTGACTTCAGCGTGACATCACTGGTCTGTCCCACGCGAGACTTCAACTCAAACGTCTGATTTCCAGGTCCTGATAACGGATATCCGACAAGCTCAACGTTGCTGCCACCATCATCAAAACTCGATTGATAGACGGTCACACCCTTAAAATGCAAAGGCGTATTGACCTCAATCGTCGCATCAAATTTTTTACCCGTATCTGGATCCGTGACCTCAACAATACTTGCAAACCGGCTGGGCATACCCGTCGAATAATAATCAACAATAAATTTTTTCAAAGCAATACTAAAGGGCAAGGGCTGAACAAGAGCGCCGTCATCCACATTGACCACCGCGGCATTACGCTCACTCCCTTCCGGGATCAACACATTCGCGCGATAACTGGGGTTATTCACAGAGAGACGACCACGTTCGGGCACATCTGCAATCAACATATTTTCAACGATCGGCGTCTTACCCATCAGCCATACCTGCATGCGCACGGGTAACTCACTATCGAGCAGCCCCCCGACGCAAATAATGACGATCGAGGCATGAGCACATATATATCCCAAGCGATTACCGCTTCCACGCTTGGCGGCCAACAACACTGAATCACCCTCATCGCGCTGCCGCACTGCGTAGCCTTGGCGCTTGAGCCAGGTTTGCACCGACGCCGTCGAGGCGGAAACGATACGGGGTGTTTCTAATTCAATGCGGTGATGGAAAGATCTCAGGCTAGAAGTACGAATATGCTCTCGAAAAGAGCGCGCTTCCTTGAGCATCTTGGGCGCATTTCTGATCAGACAAAGACTGGTCGATAAAACCAGAAAAGCCATCGTGACCAAAAACCACCAATTGTTATAGATGTGCCAGATCGAGAACCGATTGAACACATCGAACCAAAAAGGTCCGAACTGATCAATATAGGCATTGGCTGACCTGCCCTGGGGCACTACCGTGCCAATAATGCTCGCCAGACAAATAAAAACCAACAGGCTGATCGCAAAACGCATCGAACTCAATAGCTCGATAAAGTGTGTCAGCGGTCTAGGAGTGGTCGTTGTCATGAGTAAGAGATGCTGCCTTCGCAAATAAGAATTTTTCGAAAAAAAAGGGGGGTCTCTACGACTCCCCCTTTTTAACCAAAGCTTGACGACCTAGCTTCCGAGTTCATCGCTTAGGCGATGTATCTGTATTTTTATCTCGACAACTCTCTGACGGCGTCTGTAGCTTCTTGTCTGTAGCTTCTTGTTAACGTAAACCGGCTGCGTAGTCAGACACGGCCTTGATATCTGTGTCGGACATGCGATCCGCAATTTGGTTCATCATCGCGGAATTTCCACGGTGACCGGCACGGAAAAGCTTTAACTGGTCTTCGATATAAGAGGGGTATTGACCACTCAAGCGAGGATATTGTGCCGGAATTCCGGCACCATTGGGGGAATGACACCCCGCGCAAGCAGGGACATTACGATCGGGAATCCCGCCACGCCAGATTTTCTGACCCCGCTCCACCAGCTTTTCATTAGTCGCGGTGGCTGGCTCAGCCAGCTTTTGCAAAGAAAGGTAGTAAGCCAGATTATGCATATCGGCTACAGTCAGCGGTGCGGCCATCACAGTCATTACCGAAGGCGCACCGTCAGCCCCTTGACGCAGGGGGGTTTTCGCACCTGGCTTGACACGAAACTCCACAAGCTGCTTGTAAAGATACTCGTGCGCCTGGGCAGAAATATTTGGATTAGCAGGGATAGTACTGTTACCAGCAGCCCCATGACAGGAAGCACAGGCCACAATGCCTCTGGCCGCATCACCCTGTTCGTAGAGTTGAGCACCCTTGGCTGCGTCAGGTTTGGCGGGGCCCGTCACAGGACCGGCAGCCATACTGATTGATACAGAAGACACCCCAAGCAGTAACCCGCTCACAAGCACTACCTTGGACAGCACACGCTTCATTAAAGACCTCGACGCTTGTAATCTATATAAAACAACAACTTCCAAACCCTAGATTATACAATAGCGGTTGAGCTTATTCTTAATGGCCCTTCTCGTGTCCATCTTGCACCGCGCTTCGTTTTTCACTTCAGCCGCCCGGCTGGATCAACTCCCTTTTCCTGGAGCTCCAGAAGTATGCTTTGTGGGCCGCTCCAATTCTGGCAAATCCACAGCCATCAACGTTCTTACCAACCAGAAACGGTTGGCTTTTTCTAGTAAAACACCTGGCAGAACCCGACTAATTAATATGTTTGGTTTACCCGACCCGCTTGACCCCGAAGGCCACCTTGGTTTTCTTGTTGACTTGCCTGGTTACGGCTATGCGTCCATTGCTCAGCGCGCCAAAGAAGAGTGGGCTGATATTTTGGGGGGATACCTTCAAAGCCGCGAATCACTTGCTGGGATCGTGCTTTTGATTGATATTCGGCGCGGCGTCACCGAACTGGACCGACGGCTTGCCAACTGGATTGCGCCGACCGGACGGCCTGTCATGGCCTTATTGACCAAAGCAGACAAGTTTCCCTATGGTCAACGCATCAAAGCCGTCTTTGCAGTCAAAAAAGAGCTCGAAGATATCGGTGCGCTTAATGCCGTGCCTTTTTCAGCCACAGCACGCATCGGCCTCGAAGAGGCCACTTTACAAATCGAAAACTGGATTTCACCCAAGGTCGTTCCATGACAACACCCCATCTCATCCTTGCAGACTTTCCCTCTAATCGTCCTCGCCGTTTACGTCGCGATGATTTTTCACGCAGACTAGTTCGCGAGCACTCACTATCAGTGGATGATTTGATTTATCCGGTATTTGTAGTAGAAGGTACCGGTGTTCGCCAACCGATCGCCTCAATGCCTGGCATCATGCGCTACTCACCCGACACGCTATTAACGGTTGCACAAGAGTGCGTTGAGCTCGGCATCCCTGTTATGGCGCTCTTCCCGGTGATCGAGCCTTCGCTCAAAGCGCTTGATGGCGCAGAAGCCACCAATCCTAAAGGGTTGATTCCACGCGTCGTCGCAAGCCTAAAACAACACTTTCCCGAGCTCGGGCTGCTCACAGATGTAGCGCTAGATCCCTATACCAGTCACGGTCAAGACGGCGTGATTGATGAGAACGGTTATGTCATGAATGACATCACCGTCAAAATTCTGGTCCAACAGGCGCTGGTTCAGGCCGAAGCAGGCGTCGACATCGTCGCACCTAGCGACATGATGGATGGCCGGATTGGCGCGATTCGTACGGCACTCGAAGCCAACAATCTGATCCATACCAGAATCATGGCTTATTCAGCCAAGTTTGCTAGCGCCTTTTATGGACCATTCCGCGACGCTGTCGGCTCTGCGACAAATCTGGGCAAATCCAACAAGTTGGTCTATCAGATGGATCCCGGCAACATCGACGAAGCACTGCGTGAAGTCGCCGCCGACTTGCGCGAAGGGGCCGACATGGTCATGGTCAAACCCGGTATGCCTTACTTAGATGTCCTACGCCGCGTAAAAGATGCGTTCCATGTGCCCACCTTTGCTTATCAGGTCAGTGGCGAATACGCGATGCTCAAAGCTGCCGCCGCGAACGGCTGGCTCGATCATGACAAAGTGATGATGGAATCATTGTTAGGCTTCAAACGTGCTGGTGCCGATGGCATCCTGACCTATTTTGCGCCTGCAGCGGCAAAACTGCTCAACCAAAAATAAACAGTCGTCACCCTGTGTACGTGAAAATCTCAGGAGGCCAGAGGCTTTGCAATCTGTTGTAAAGCCTCCTGGCGCAACCTTAACCGCCACGAAAAATACCAAGCTAATAATGGTAGCCCGACGATTCCGACTGGAAAAACAGCGGATAAACCGAAGTTATCCCCAATCCACGCGCAGAGAGCAACGCCCAGAGACTGCCCAAGAAACAAACAAGACGCAAACAATGACACGGCTGAGCCACGAGCCCCTGGTGCCATTTGCGTCGCATGCGTCTGAAGCACTGCATGCAAAAAGTAATAGCCCAAGCCTGACAACACGCTCGCAAGCACGCCCCAGTACCAAACCGTTGACAGCATAAAAGTCACGTAAGCAACCCCCATCGTCAAACCGCCAGCGACGACGAGTCGACGCTCACCCATACCGCGGACAAACTGATTTGCACGGATGGCATATATAAACGCACCTAAAGCAAAGAATCCGCTAATCATGCCTGCCCAAGACACCGGGATGCCATGGCGCTCGTGCAAAAACGCCGGAATAAATGCGAGCGGGCCAAACACCAACAAACCCTCGACACAAACTATGAGCAACACCATGCGGGCCCAGCGCGTTGAAACAACCTGCTTGAGTGGACCCAGCGCACTTGAGCCCTGGGTGGGCGTCTGCAGGGTCTCTGGCACGCTGTGGCGGCGAGAAATAAGCAACCCCCCAACGATCAGGTAGACCACTGCCATCCAAACAAATGCCCAGCGCCATCCAATCGTGTCTGCAAAAATCCCACCCAATAGTTGACCAATCGCCAAACCCAAAATGGAGCCCAAAAGAAAACGGGCGAGGGTTGCTTGTCGCTGCTCGTAAGGCACGTGATCACCAATCCACGCCATCGACAATGGCACAATCGCCGCTGCCGTCGCGCCAGAAATCAATCGTCCAATTTCAATAATTTCAAGGCTGGGTGCAAAAACCACAATCATGGCACCTACAGCACAACCGAGCGTCGCCCAGGAAACAACTCGAAACTTGCCGTATCGATCACCAAGCGGGCCATAGAAAAACTGCATGATTCCATAGGCAATCGCAAACCACGTCACCGTCCCTGAAGTCTGTGCAGTACGTACACCAAACTCTTGAGCAAATACGGGAAGCAGGGGATCACAAATTCTGAAAGAGGTCGTCGCAGCACAGGCTGCCAACGCAAACAAAATAATCACTTGTGTAGTTGATTTTGTCTGCTCCTGCGCGACTGCTTTAGTCATCTTGACTCAATTTATTCATTAAACTAATTCAGTACTTTATCCAAGCTCGCCGCAAAGCGAGTTGCATCCTGAAACCCAATGACTCTGACGTCTTTTCTTTCAAGTCCGCCAGCCTTGAAAAATATTATCCCTGGTGGCCCAAAGAGACGAAATCGCTTCATGAGCGCACGATCATCTGCATTATTCGCCGTCACATCCACTTGCAGTAACAACATCTGACTCAGACGCTGAACAACACGTGGATCTGTAAAAGTGAACGCTTCCATTTCTTTACACGAAACACACCAATCCGCATAAAAATCGAGCATGACAGGCTGAGTCGATTGAGCCAACAACTGCTCTAACTCTGCAACAGTTTTCACCCGTTGAAACGGAGGATGCCCTTGTGCTGATATTGATGCAGAAGGTGTCGTCGAAGCAGCACCCACTCGCGCGCCTGTCGCAGATGCTCCGAAGGCGTTCATGCTTACACTACCGCTCGGAACGGTCGCTCCTCTCGAACCCAACAATTGTTGCGAAGCAGATGCTGTACCCACCGATAAAACAGGCGAAGTCCTATTCGCGAGTGAAAGATGGGATAAGGGTTGCAATAACGAACGCCCACCACTTGCAACACCCAAGATCCAAACCGCACTGAGTACAACAAGCAGTAGGCCAAGGGTTTTACGCAAGACGCCTCCAATGCCAGCTTCCTGACCGAGAGGCTCAAACGTTCGCAACAAGACCGCAGCAAACATTGTCAGTACGGCCCAACCAAAAATCTGTAGCCAAGTCGGCAATAAAGGTGTCACCATCCACCAAGCGGTCGCCAATAATAAGACGCCAAAAAACTTTTTAACGCCTTCCATCCACGGACCCGCCCTAGGCATCAACTTTCCAGATGAAACGCCCATCAGCAGTAGTGGTACGCCCATTCCCCAGGCCATCGCAAACAGTGCTGATCCGCCAAGCAAGACATCACCGCTTTGAGAAATATATAAAAGCGCACCTGCAAGCGGCGCTGCAACACATGGCCCGACGATCAGCGCAGATAAGGCACCCATTAATACCGCCGCGCTCATCTTTCCGCCGAGTACTCGCGAGTTTTTTGCCATCAACCGAGATTGAATGGCAGAAGGCATTTGCAAGGTGTACACATCAAACATTGCCATCGCCAGAATCGCAAGAAGTACGGCGAAAACGCTCAGCACCAAAGGTGTTTGTAACCATGCTGCGAGTCCGGCACCGCTCAGACCCGCCGCCACACCAAGGGCCGTATAGACAATGGACATTCCCGCGACATAGCCAAAAGCGAGCGCAAGGCCTCTTAACCTTGATACATGGTGCTCCTCACCCACTAACAATACAGAAAGAATTGGCAACATGGGCAAAACGCAAGGTGTCAGGGCCAGAAGTAACCCCAGCACAAAGAACAACAACACAATTTCAATAGCACCCGTTGATGACAAAACATCTGCCAACTTGACGTCATCTCCTCCGAACAGTAATTCCTTCCATTGGCCTTGCTTGATTCGATCAAAAAAACCGAGCTCAACAATCGATGGCTCTATTAAATATCCTTGTCCCTCAGAACCTACTTGGACCTTAACAATGAAATCCATGGGCGGGTAACAGATACCCGCAACAGCACAACCTTGACCTGTAACAGTGAGTACAAAAGAGACTGCGGTTTTATCTGTCGGCCATGGAGAAATAGGAAGAAATATTACGGCCTCTTTAAAATACAACTCCATCTTTTTATCGAATGTTGGATCGTACTTAACTTCTCCAACCGGAAATTTAGCCTCACCGAGTGTCACAACATCCGTATCGAGCTTGAATGAAAACCGCTCGCGATACATGTAGTATCCATTCGCGATCTTGAAGCGAAGGCGAATCGTATCCTCACCACTCATTTGCGTAGTGAGTACAAATGCTTTTTCAGGATCTAAGAAATCATCTTGGGATGCGCGAGCTTGCAACGTCGACATCAGACCGACGCAAACAAAAGCCCAAGAAAAATAGCGTAAGATTTTAAAAAGAGACTTCATGTGCTTGCGGAGTGAGTTAGATTGCGTACCCAATCTAGATAAGGGGGATGCCCCCCCACAACAGGGATCACAATCGCTTCAGGAACGTCATAAGGGTGAAGTGATACAAGGCGGTCGATCAACGCCTGCTGCTTTTCCACAGTCGTCTTAATCAACATGGGTATTTCATCTGCGCCCTCGACCTCTCCCTTCCATCCATAAATGGATAATATTTGAGGGCCAATATTGACACATGCGGCTAAATGCTCCTCTATCAGCAAGTGAGCGATACGTTTAGCCAGTAAAAGATCTGGCACATTTGTCATAACAATCACTACATCTTGTTGCTGCATATTGGCTCTGGATCAGTTGCGACTTATTTAATTGTATAGACAACAGGTATCTAACACACACAAAAAAGCCTCGGATACACCGAGGCTTTTGTATGCACACCCAAAGAGGACAAAACTCGCCCTCAATACTTAAGGTTTAGGGCTTAAGAATTAAGACTTAAGACTTAAGCAGCTGAACCATCAGTCGCCGCATCTTCAGCCATTGGGCGACCCACCAACTCCATGAAGGCCATTGGGGCGTTATCACCTTGACGATGACCCATTTTCAAAACACGGGTGTAACCACCATTACGACCAGCATAACGAGGACCGATTTCGGCGAACAACTTGACCACCAATTCACGGTCGCGCAAACGGGCAAAAGCCAGACGCTTATTGGCCAAAGTTGGCGTTTTACCCATTGTGATGAGGGGCTCAACGATCCGACGCAATTCCTTCGCCTTTGGTAGGGTCGTTTTAATTGCTTCGTGCGTCAATAACGCAACAGCCATGTTGCGAAACATCGCAAGACGGTGACTGCTTGTACGATTGAGCTTACGTAATCCATTACCGTGACGCATGATACTTTCCTTATTGAATCTATTAAGAGCGGAGTGCTCGGAATTCAGCTCTTCGATCGGCGAATATGTCGCCGCGGGCCGATTTGAAATACTATTTTCATATCTGTCTAAGACTCAAAGGAGTCTCAAACAGAAAACAAAACAAAACAAATACAAACTAACAAAATTTTAACATCTGTGCTTCAGCTTTTTAGTGTGACTGCTGCACAAACTCAAGTGCAGCAGTCTAGAACCAAAAAAGCGTTATGGTCTTTCGAGACCCATTGGTGGCCAGTTCTCGAGCTTCATACCTAGCGTCAACCCACGCGCAGCAAGAACTTCTTTGATTTCATTCAGCGACTTACGACCTAGATTGGGAGTCTTAAGCAACTCATTCTCTGTCCGCTGAATCAAATCACCAATGTAATAAATATTCTCTGCTTTGAGGCAGTTGGCCGACCGAACGGTCAACTCAAGATCGTCAACAGGGCGCAACAGCACAGGATCAATCTGAGGCGCACCACGGCTTGGTGCTTCGTATGAGTCACCAGCACCTTCAAGTGCAGCAAAAACAGAGATCTGGTCCATGAGAATACGTGCTGACTGACGCACAGCTTCTTCAGGACTAATGACACCGTTTGTTTCTACGTCAAGCACAAGCTTGTCAAGGTCTGTACGCTGCTCAACGCGAGCGCTTTCAACGGAGTAGCTCACACGACGAACAGGGCTAAAAGAAGCATCCAGAACAACACGACCGATGGTATGCGCACGATCATCAATCAAAGCGCGAACGTTCCCAGGAACGTAACCACGACCCTTCTCGACCTTAATCTGCATCTCAAGCTTGCCTGAATCCGTGAGCGTAGCAATCACTTGTGATGGATTCACGATTTCAACATCGTGGGGCAGTTCAATATCAGAGGCCAATACAAGGCCAGCACCTTGCTTGCGCAATGTCAGAGTCACATCATCACGACTATGTAACTTGAATACAACGCCTTTCAGGTTCAACAGAATATCGACGACATCCTCACGCACACCAGGAATAGTCGAATACTCATGAACTACACCAGTAATCTGAACTTCAGTTGCTGCGTAACCCGACATTGAAGACAACAAGATACGACGCAGAGCATTTCCAAGCGTATGGCCATAGCCGCGCTCAAAAGGTTCCATGATGATCTTGGCATGATTCGGGCCAACGGGTTCGACTTCAATCGAACGAGGCTTGAGAAAACCTTGTGACATTACAGTAGTCCTTTTTCAATACCCTCGGTTCGTTACACCGATAAGGCTGATGGATACGACGAAAAACAACTAAAGGCGTATGCCACTGAAGTAGCATACGCCAAGTACTTAATTCGATTAGCGTGAATACAATTCCACGACCATCGATTCGTTAATGTCGCGAGCGACATCAGCACGATCAGGAACTTGCTTAAACGTGCCGACTAACTTAGCTGTATCAACGTCGACCCACTGAGGGAGGCCATTGCCAGAAGCTAAAACCATCGATTCACGGATACGCGCTTGTGCTTTTGACTTCTCACGAATAGCAATCACGTCACCAGACTTGATTAACATCGAAGGAATGTCCGCTTTATGTCCGTTCAACTCAATTGCACGGTGCGTCACAAGCTGACGAGCCTCTGCACGTGTTGAGCCGAAACCCATACGGTAAACAACGTTGTCCAAGCGTGACTCAAGCAACTGAATCAACTGTTCGCCAGTGTTACCCTTACGACGCTCAGCCTCAGCAAAATACTTGCGAAATTGCTTTTCCATGATTCCATACATACGCTTGAGTTTTTGCTTTTCGCGCAACTGCAAGCCATAGTCGGAGGTACGCGCACCAGAGGTGCGACCATGTTGGCCTGGTTTAGAGTCAAGCTTACACTTTGACTCAAGTGAGCGACGGGCGCTCTTTAGAAACAGATCAATGCCTTCGCGACGCGAGAGTTTGCATTTGGGACCGGTATAACGTGCCATGTGGGTTCCCCTTAGATACGACGACGCTTAGGTGGACGGCAACCGTTGTGCGGGACGGGTGTGATATCGGCAATGCTCGAAATCTTAATACCCAGCGCGTTCAACGCACGCACTGAAGATTCGCGACCTGGGCCTGGGCCCTTGATACGAACTTCAAGTGTCTTAATGCCGTATTCAATTGCCACCTTACCAGCAGTTTCAGCAGCAACTTGTGCTGCGAACGGCGTAGACTTTCGTGAGCCCTTGAAACCTGCACCACCAGAAGTTGCCCAAGACAGAGCATTGCCCTGACGGTCAGTAATGGTGATGATCGTGTTGTTGAAAGAAGCGTGAACGTGCGCAATGCCGTCCGACACATTCTTTTTAACCTTTTTGCGAACGCGGGTAGCGCCGCCGGCAGAAGCTTTAGCCATCTTCTAATCCTCTTTATTTCTTCAGGCTAGCAGCAGCGCGACGCGGTCCCTTGCGGGTGCGAGCGTTGGTGCGAGTGCGTTGACCACGTACGGGCAAGCCGCGCTTATGACGCATGCCACGATAGGTTCCCAGATCGATCAATCGCTTGATCGAGAGCTGAACTTCGCGTCGCAGATCGCCCTCAACCGAGAACACACCTACGTGTTCACGGATGCGCTCGAGTTCTGCGTCGGTGAGATCCTTGACCTTTTTGGAAAGGGGCACACCAGCAGCTTCACAAATTTTGCGAGAGCGAGTGCGACCGATGCCAAAAATGGCGGTCAGGCCGATCTCGGCGTGCTGATGTGGCGGAATGTTGATGCCAGCAATACGGGCCATGACTGTTCCTTGATGTATTAACCTTGACGCTGCTTGTGACGCGGGTCGGTGCAAATGACGCGCACCACGCCGTGACGTTTAATAATTTTGCAGTTGCGGCAAATCCGCTTAACCGATGCCATTACTTTCATGGTTGACTCCTGTTATTTTCGTAACCCGGCCGCTCATTTGGAGCGGAATACGATCCTGGCGCGCGTAAGGTCATAGGGTGTGAGTTCCACTGTGACCTTATCGCCCGGCAAAATCCGGATGTAGTGCATACGCATCTTGCCGGAAATATGACCAAGAACTACATGGCCATTTTCTAACTTGACACGAAATGTTGCATTAGGGAGATTCTCAAGAATCTCACCTTGCATCTGAATGACGTCGTCCTTTGACATTACTCTCGCTTATCTCATTGGTAAATTCACGCCCTTGAAGTTGGCCTTCTTGAGCAATGAATCATACTGGTGAGACGTCATGTAGGCTTGAACCTGTGCCATGAAGTCCATCGTAACTACAACAATAATCAGCAAAGAGGTCCCGCCAAAATAAAACGGTACATTCCAACGCATGACTAGAAATTCTGGTAACAAACACACCACTGTGATGTACAAGGCGCCAGCCAAAGTCAAACGCATCAAAATCTTATCGATGAATCTAGCGGTCTGCTCACCTGGGCGAATACCAGGTACAAAAGCACCACTTTTCTTCAAATTGTCTGCTGTTTCACGACTATTGAAAACAAGAGCCGTATAAAAGAAGCAGAAGAAAATAATTGCGGTTGCATACAACGTAATATAAAGAGGCTGGCGTGGTGCAAGGGCGGCAGCTAAATCACCAAGCCATCTCATGCTTTCAGCGCTTGAGAACCAGCTAGCAATTGTGGCAGGGAACAAAATAATTGACGAAGCGAAGATTGGTGGAATAACGCCCGCCATATTCAACTTCAATGGCAGATGAGATGTCTGGCCACCATAAACTTTGTTACCAACCTGACGCTTAGCGTAATTCACAGTAATCTTACGCTGGCCGCGCTCAACAAGAACAACAAAAGCCGTAACCAGTACTACTAATGTAACAATAAACAGAGCAGAGAAACCCGACATCGCATTGGTGCGAACTAGATCAAGCAAACCAGCTAATGCACTAGGTAAACCCGCTACTATACCTGCGAAAATCAGAATGGATATTCCATTTCCTATTCCACGCTCAGTGATTTGTTCACCCAACCACATGACAAACATTGTTCCCGTAACTAAAGTAACAATGGTCGTTAATCTAAACATCAAACCTGGTTCAATCACCAAGCCAGGCTGGGACTCAAGTGCAATTGAAATACCAACAGCCTGAACCAGCGCTAAACCTACCGTGCCATAACGGGTGTACTGGGTAATCTTGCGGCGACCTGCTTCACCGTCTTTTTTAATAGCTTCTAATGTCGGGACCACAACAGACATCAACTGCATAATGATCGATGCTGAGATGTAAGGCATGATACCAAGAGCAAAAATAGAGAATCGCTCAAGCGCACCACCTGAAAACATGTTGAACAGGCCGAGAATACCGCCCTGATTTTCACGAAACAAGTCAGCCAACGCATCTGGATTGATGCCTGGAACAGGAATGTGTGTACCAAGGCGGTAAACCACCAAAGCAAGCACCAGAAACACGAGACGGCGTTTTAAGTCGCCGTAGCGTGATCCTGACTTTCCTGCGGACTGTGCTGTTGCCATTCTCTAATCCGTCTTAAGCAATCGAACCGCCGGCGGCTTCAATTGAAGCACGCGCACCCACTGAAGCACCAATGCCTTTAAGAGACACTTTGCGCGACAGTTCGCCAGATTTGAAAACCTTGACGTAACGAACCTGCGTACCAACCACACCAGCCTGCTTGAGAACTTGTACGTCGATTTCTTCGACTGGCAAGGACTGCAAATCAGACAGACGAACCTGAGCATACAGGTGACCGTCGAGCGTAGAGAAGCCACGCTTAGGCAAGCGGCGTTGCAAAGGCATCTGACCGCCTTCAAAACCAACTTTATGGAAACCACCAGCACGTGACTTTTGGCCTTTATGACCGCGACCGGCTGTCTTTCCCATTCCAGAACCGATACCGCGACCAACACGACGCTTAGCGTGTGTAGATCCCTCGGCTGGCTTGAGTGTATTCAGTTGAGTAATCGACATCGTGATTCCTTTCAGACGTCCGAAGCAGTCACGAGATAATCAACTTTGTTGATCATTCCGCGAACTTCGGGTGTATCTTTCAGCACTTTGCTGCTGTTGACACGACGCAGACCAAGGCCACGTACTGTGTCGCGATGATCCTTCTTGGTACCGATGGTCGAACGGACCAGGGTGACTTTGACTAGTTTTTCAGCCATGACTTACCCCAAAATCTCTTCGACGGTTTTGCCGCGTTTAGCAGCAACTTCCGAAGGTGTATGCGAAGCGCGCAAGCCGTTAAGCGTGGCACGAACCATGTTGTAAGGGTTGCTTGAACCGAGACTCTTGGCCACGACGTTGCGAACACCCATTACATCAAAAATAGCACGCATCGGACCACCAGCAATCACGCCAGTACCCTCAGCAGCAGGTGAAATCAACACTTTTGAAGCGCCATGCTTGCCAACAACGGTATGGTGTAGCGTGCCGTTTTTAAGAGCCACTTTAAACAGTTCACGACGCGCCTGTTCCATTGCCTTTTGGACAGCAACTGGCACTTCGCGGGCTTTGCCCTTGCCCATGCCGACTCGACCATCACCATCACCGACCACGGTCAGTGCGGCAAAGCTCATAGTACGACCACCTTTAACGACTTTGCTGACACGGTTAACCGCGATCATCTTTTCGCGAAGGCCGTCATCCCGCTCTTCTGGAGCGTTCTTGCGTTGTTCTTTAGCCATTTGACTGTTCCTCGCTTAAAACTTCAGGCCGGCTTCACGCGCGGCATCGGCCAAGGCTTTTACACGGCCGTGGTAACGGAAACCCGAACGATCGAAAGCGACAAGCTCAATACCAGCAGCTTTTGCCTTCTCTGCAACACGTTTGCCAATCATAGTCGCCGCAGCAGCATTGCCACCACGACCTGACTGACCTGCGAGTTGCTGACGCACTTCTGGCTCTACAGTTGATGCTGAAACCAGAATACGATCGCCATCGGGCGAAATAATGTTTGCATAGATATGCAGATTCGAGCGGAAAACTTGGAGGCGATTAACTCGCAACTCGGCAATTTTCTTACGCGTCGGAACTGCACGACGCAAACGGGAAATTTTTTTGTCCATGATCTTTCCTTGTTTGCGCGATTATTTCTTCTTGGTTTCTTTGATGATGACATGCTCATCGACGTAACGAACACCCTTGCCTTTATAAGGCTCAGGTGGACGGTATGCGCGAATTTCAGCAGCCACCTGTCCAACAACCTGTTTATCCGATCCCTTGAGGACGATTTCCGTCTGGGTAGGACATTCGGCTTTTACACCTTCAGGCATTGGGTGGACAACATCATGCGAAAAACCAAGTTGCAATTTGATCGCGTTACCCTGGACAGCGGCGCGGTAACCCACGCCCACCAGAGTCAACTTACGCTCAAAGCCTTTGCTCACACCTGTGACCATGTTCGCAACAAGTGCGCGCAAAGTACCAGACATTGCTTTAGCTTCACGGGAGTCATCTGCAACGATAAAAGACAGTTTTCCACCATCTTCATTGACGATAACGTTACCAATCAGCGTTTGTGTCAACGTGCCCAGAGGACCTTTGACAGTAATCTGGTCAGGCTTAATTGTTGCCTCGACGCCTTTTGGCAATTCGACTGGATATTTAGCAATACGTGACATTCGGTATTCTCCTTAGGCCACGTAGCACAGGACTTCGCCGCCAACGCCATTAGCGCGTGCTTTGCGATCAGTCATGACGCCACGTGAAGTAGAGACAATAGCCACACCCAGGCCGTTCATAACCTGAGGAATGCTTCCATTACCTTTGTAAATACGCAGACCAGGACGCGATACGCGTTCAATGCGTTCGATCACTGGACGACCAGCGTAATACTTAAGCGTGATTTCCAGCTCAGGCTTTTGCACTGTGCCTTTGATCTTAAAACCGTCGACATAACCTTCATCCTGAAGCACAGCAGCAATAGCCACCTTAAGCTTGGAGGAGGGCATGGTCACCGAAGTCTTGTCTACCTGCTGCGCATTACGAATGCGAGTCAGCATATCGGCGATTGGGTCGCTCATGCTCATGTTTTATTCTCCTACCAGCTAGCTTTGGTCATGCCGGGGATTTCACCCTTCATAGCCAATTCGCGTAGTTTCATGCGGCCAAGTCCGAACTTGCTGAACACACCACGCGCACGTCCTGTAATCGCACAGCGATTACGCTGACGACATGGGCTCGCATTACGTGGGAGTTGCTGAAATTTAAGCCGCGCTTCATAGCGCTCTTCGTCGGTCTTGGATGAATCATCGATGATCGCTTTGAGAGCTGCACGCTTGCCAGCAAATTTCTCTGCTGTCATTTTGCGCTTGATATCGCGATTAATCATTGAAAGTTTAGCCACGTCTTCGCCCCTTAGTTGCGGAACGGGAAGCTAAAGGCTGTTAACAGCGCCTTGGCTTCTTCGTCAGTCTTAGCGGACGTGGTGATGCTGATATTCATCCCACGCAACACGTCGATTTTGTCGTATTCAATTTCGGGGAAAATGATTTGCTCTTTCACCCCGATGTTGTAGTTGCCGCGACCATCAAATGCACGACCTGAAATACCACGAAAGTCACGAACGCGAGGCAAAGCCACCGAAACTAGACGATCGAGGAATTCGTACATACGCTGACCACGAAGTGTCACCATGCAACCAATTGGGTAGTCTTCGCGGATTTTGAAACCAGCGATCGCCTTTTTGGTCTTAGTAATCACAGGCTTTTGACCAGCAATTTTAGTAAGATCAGACACTGCGTGATCGATGACTTTCTTGTCAGCAACCGCCTCAGACACACCCATGTTGAGCGTCACTTTCAAGACACGCGGAACCTGCATCACGCTCTTGTAGCCAAACTGCTCACGCATTGCTGGCGCGATTTTTTGCAAATAAAGTTCTTGGAAACGAGACATATCGATTGCCCCTTAAGCTTTCGCACCAACGGTCTCGCCGCTGGATCGAAAAATGCGCACTTTGCGTCCGTCTACTTCTTTAATCCCTACGCGATCACCTTTGCCGGTGATTGGATTAAACAGTGCGACGTTCGAGATATGGATTGGCATGGTCTTTTCGACAATGCCACCAGTAGTACCTTGCATAGGATTTGGTCGTACGTGCTTTTTAACCATATTGATGCCTTCAACCAACACATGGTCTTCATCAAGACGGGCTAAAACCGTACCACGACGCTTTTTGTCACGTCCGGTTAACACGACGACTTCGTCGCCTTTGCGAATTTTGTTCATTTATGGCTCCTTACAGCACTTCAGGCGCCAAGGACACGATCTTCATGAACTTCTCGCCACGCAGTTCGCGCGTGACGGGTCCAAAGATACGCGTGCCAATGGGCTCGAGTTTCGCGTTGAGCAAAACGGCAGCATTGCCGCCGAAACGGATCAGCGAACCGTCTTTACGACGTACGCCTTTTGCCGTGCGCACAACAACTGCGTTGTAGATTTCGCCTTTTTTCACTCGCCCACGAGGAGCAGCGTCTTTGACGGTAACCTTGATAACATCGCCGATAGCGGCATAACGGCGCTTAGAACCGCCGAGCACCTTGATGCACATGACAGAGCGTGCACCAGTGTTATCGGCCACGTCCAGCGTGGTCTGCATTTGGATCATGATTTTTCCTGTTCCAACTTAACCAAAATACCTGCTTGCATTATGCTTACAGTTAAATCAGTCAGTTTTGGTCCCGTTAGGTGCCACAGGGCACCCTGGGTTGAAATCTGCTAATTTTCCCTACATCTTGCGCTATCTTTCTGTATCGCTGCTATTGAAAAGAGCAGCTATCTTAGAATTTAAACAGCGCAATATTCGGGAAAGTCATGCAGTATAGCCTAGTAATTTTTTTTGTGCAAGTGGATCAAACTTGTGTCATATTAGCCAATGACCGTTTTGTCTTTTTTTAGTCGTATTGGAAAACACATGTACCCCAAACAATCGCTTTATATCAATGGTGAGTTCATTTCTGGCGAAGGACGTCAGACACAGGACATCATCAACCCAGCTACCCAAGAGGTTCTAGGGCAACTACCACACGCCACGCAGGCCGATTTAGATATGGCACTACAGTCTGCAGAGATTGCATTTGCCAAGTGGAAACTTTCTTCACCAATGGATCGATCTGCAATTTTACGCAAAGTTGGTCAGTTAACACGGGATCGAGCCAAAGAAATTGCCCGTAATATGACTTTGGACCAAGGAAAGCCACTCGCTGAGGCTCTTGGTGAAATTGTTGGCTGCGCAGATCATTGCGATTGGCATGCTGAAGAATGCAGACGCATTTATGGTCGGGTTGTTCTACCTCGTAGTCCTGAGGTTCGACAACTAGTACTTAAAGAACCTATTGGTGTTTGCGTTGCTTTCACACCGTGGAATTTTCCATACAATCAGGCAATTCGTAAAATTTGTGCCGCAGTGGGCGCTGGTTGTACGGTAATTTTAAAGGGGCCTGAAGATTCTCCAAGTGCAGTAATGGCCATTGCGCAAATGTTCCATGATGCAGGTTTGCCGCCAGGTGTACTCAGCCTTGTTTGGGGAGAGCCCGCAAAAGTTTCAGACTATTTGATTCGCTCCCCCATCAGTCGTAAGGTTTCATTTACTGGATCCGTTCCGGTTGGTAAGCAGCTGGCATCCCTTGCGGGCGCTCACATGAAACGTGTCACGATGGAGCTAGGCGGACACTCGCCTGTGATCGTGTTTGATGATGCTGATATAGATCGTGCAGCAACAATGCTTGCAAAATTTAAAGTTCGTAATGCTGGTCAGGTTTGTGTATCACCTACGCGTTTCTATGTTCAAAAGAAAGCCTATGATAAATTTTTGGCAAAATTTCTTGATGTATTAAAAACAATTAAGGTTGGAAATGGTCTGGATGAGGGCGTTGAAATGGGCCCATTGGCACATGAACGTCGTGTTCCCGCGATTGCCCGCTTTGTTGAAGATGCTCGTAAACGCGGCGCAAATATCGAATTGGGTGGCGATGCACCTTCTGGAAAAGGATTCTTCTTTCCACCTACGGTCATTACAGGACTCAAAGATGATTCATTACTGATGACTGAAGAACCGTTTGGGCCAATTGCACCAGTCGTACCATTTGATGATATTGATGAAGTCATTAGAAGGGCAAATAGTCTGCCGTTCGGATTGTCCTCCTACATTTTCACCAATTCACTTCAGACTGCAACAAAAATATCGAACTCAATCGAAGCTGGAATGGTCAACATTAATCACTTTGGAAGTGCACTACCAGAAACACCATTTGGCGGTATTAAAGATAGTGGTATCGGCAGTGAAGGGGGTTCGGAAACGTTTGATGGCTATCTTGTAACTAAGTTTGTTACGCACATTTAACAAAGCACCAATGAAAAGAAACGCGGCATTGCTGTCGCGTTTTTTTCATCAAAGATCAAAGTAAAAAACCTTTGACCTTACGGCTGTGACAAATTAAATCACACGTGCAGCTTCGAGCAATTTCGTCGCAGTCCATGACTTGGAGCGTGAAATTGGACGACCCTCTGCGATCTCAACTGTATCGCCTTCGTTGTACTGGTTCGTCTCATCATGCGCCTTGTATTTTGCTGAGCGCATGATAATTTTGCCAAGCATAGGATGCTTAACTCGACGTTCTACCAACACCACGATAGTCTTATCCATCTTGTTGCTGACAACCTTACCAACCAGGGTTCGCTGGCGCTTAGGGTTCGTAGTTTGAGCTGTGGTCATATTATGATCCCGCCTTCTCAGTCAACAATGTACGAACGCGTGCAATATCGCGACGTACTTTGCTAATCTGAGTGTGGTTGGTGAGTTGCTGAGTAGCCCGCTGCATACGCAGACCAAACTGGGCTTTCAGCAGGCTTTCGAGCTCTTGACCGAGCTCGGCGGCTGTTTTAGCACGAAGTTCGCTTGCTTTCATGTCGATTCCTTAAGTACCGAGGTGACGCGCGACGAACGTGGTGGCGATAGGCAGCTTGGCAGCCGCAAGACGAAACGCCTCACGCGCTATCTCTTCACTCACACCTTCCATCTCGTACAGCACTTTACCTGGCTGGATTTCTGCAACCCAATACTCTGGGTTACCTTTACCGTTACCCATCCGTACCTCAGCCGGTTTCTGTGAAATTGGCTTATCGGGGAAGATACGAATCCAAATACGTCCACCACGTTTAATGTGACGGTTAATAGCACGACGTGCTGACTCGATTTGACGAGCAGTCAAACGACCACGACCAGTGGCCTTTAAACCAAACTCACCAAACGAAACATTGGCGCCGCGAGTCGCTAAGCCAGTATTACGGCCTTTTTGCTCTTTGCGATATTTCCTGCGTGCTGGTTGCAGCATGCTTATTCTCCTTCGGGCGCAGGCGCAGCGGCATCAGCCTTGCGCGGTGCACGACCACGTCCTGCGGGACGAGCTGGCGGACGTCCACCATCGGGCTTGTCAGCACGAGGGGCACGACGCGGACGACGCTCTTCTTCGCGGGGCGCAACAGTTTCAACTGGCATTTCACCATTTGGCAACATGTCGCCTTTATAGACCCAGACTTTGATACCAATCACACCGTATGTCGTGTGGGCCTCAGAAGTACCGTAATCAATATTGGCGCGCAGTGTATGGAGAGGCACGCGACCTTCGCGATACCACTCAGTGCGAGCAATTTCAATGCCATTTAAACGACCAGCGCTCATGATTTTAATTCCAAGAGCACCCAGACGCATTGCATTTTGCATAGCACGCTTCATTGCACGGCGAAACATGATCCGTTTTTCAAGCTGTTGCGAAATTGAATCTGCAATCAACTGAGCATCGGTCTCAGGCTTGCGAATCTCTTCGATGTTGACGTGAACTGGCACGCCCATCAAACGCTGCAAGTCGGCTTTGAGGCCTTCGATGTCCTCACCACGCTTACCGATTACGACACCAGGACGAGCCGAGTAAACCGTAATACGTGCATTTTTAGCGGGACGTTCGATAACAACGCGACCAACGGAAGCGCTTTTGAGTTTCTTTTTGAGGTACTCACGGACGCGAATATCAGAGACAAGCATGCCACTAAAATCTTTGTCGTCTGCGTACCACTTAGAGCCCCAATTACGTGTAACCGCAAGGCGGAACCCAATCGGGTGAATTTTCTGACCCATCGTGACTCCTTAGGCTCCGACCTTCACAGTAATGTGGCAGGTCTGCTTTTCAATCTGGTTACCGCGCCCTTTGGCTCGTGCGGAAAAGCGCTTCATCGACTCAGCCTTATCCACGAAGATCGTGGTTATTTTGAGTTCATCGATATCTGCACCGTCGTTATGTTCGGCATTCGCGATTGCCGATTCAACGGCCTTCTTGAGTATGCCTGCGGCCTTCTTATTTGTGAAGGTCAGGATGTTCAATGCCTGGGCGACAGACTTACCACGGATTAAATCCGCAACAAGTCGTGTTTTCTGGGCAGAGATATGCACCCCACGGATAATGGCTTGAGTTTCCATGGATTACCTCTTGGCCTTTTTGTCTGCAGCGTGACCTTTAAAGGTACGAGTCAGCGCAAACTCACCGAGTTTATGTCCAACCATGTTCTCGTTAATATAAACAGGAACATGTTGGCGACCGTTATGAACAGCAATCGTCAGACCGATAAAGTCTGGCAAGATCGTTGAACGACGCGACCAAGTTTTGATCGGTTTCTTGCCCTTTTCGGCGATAGCAACCTCAACCTTTTTGATCAGGTGTGCATCGACGAATGGGCCTTTCTTGACTGAACGTGACATGATTCGCCCTCTTATTTACGCTTGCGGCGTTGGACGATCATATTGTCCGTCCGCTTGTTGCTTCGAGTCTTGTAACCCTTAGCTGGGGTACCCCATGGACTACGTGGCTCGCCGCCTTCGCCGGTACGACCTTCACCACCACCGTGTGGGTGATCAACCGGGTTCATTGCGACACCACGAACCGTGGGACGAATACCGCGCCAACGAACGGCACCAGCTTTGCCAATCTGGCGCAAGCTATGCTCTTCGTTGCCGACTTCACCGATCGTTGCACGACACTCTATGTGCACGCGACGAACTTCACCAGAGCGCAGGCGAACCTGAGCGTAAGTGCCTTCGCGAGCCAAAAGAACAGCCGATGCGCCTGCCGAACGTGCCAATTGGGCACCTTTACCAGGCAGCATTTCGATGCAGTGAATCGTTGTACCCACCGGGATATTGCGAATAGGCAAGGTGTTACCTGCGCGGATGGGGGCTTCAATACCCGACAACAACGTAGTACCTACCTCAAGTCCACGAGGAGCAATAATGTAACGACGCTCGCCATCTGCATAACAAAGCAAAGCAATGTGAGCAGTACGGTTAGGGTCATACTCTAAGCGCTCTACCTTTGCGGGAATGCCGTCTTTATTACGACGAAAATCCACAAGACGGTAGTGCTGCTTATGACCACCACCACGGTGGCGTATTGTGATGTGTCCGTTGTTATTACGGCCAGAACCACGAATTTTCTTTTCGAGCAACGCAGCAACCGGAGCGCCTTTATGCAGGTTAGGTGTTACCACCTTAAGCATGCCACGGCGACCGGGCGAGGTTGGCTTAACTTTTAAGAGAGCCATTTAGTTGACCTCCGCCAGGTTGATTTCTTGACCTTCTTTGAGCGACACATACGCTTTGCGCTCGTTACGACGACGACCGACGAAACGACCGAAACGCTTAGCCTTACCTTTACGGTTCAAAACCTGAACTGCCTCAACTTGCACTTTAAAGAGCAACTCTACAGCAGCTTTGATTTCTGGCTTTGTCGCGTCTGCTACAACGCGAAATGCGACCTGATTATTCTTCTCTGCAACAAAAGTGGCTTTTTCAGTCACGATTGGTGCCAAGATGATTTGCATTAGACGATGATCGTTCATGCCAGCATCTCCTCGAGTTGAGCGATGGCCAGCTTAGTAATCAGCACTTTTTTATAGTGGATCAACGAAAGCGGATCGGCATTACGCGGCTCGACGACAGCAACATGCGGCAAATTGCGCGTCGCGAGGTAAAGGTTTTCATCGACTGTATCGGTAATAATCAGAACCGAGTCCATTCCCATGCCTTTTAGCTTTTCAGCAGCAAGCTTGGTCTTTGGGGACTCGAGCGTGAAGGAGTCAACAATAGAGATACGGTCTTCACGTGCTAACTGAGAAAGGATCGATCGAATACCGGCACGATACATTTTCTTGTTAACTTTCTGACTGAAGTTTTCTTCAGGAGAATTAGGGAACGTACGACCACCGCCACGCCACAAAGGCGAAGATGTCATACCAGCACGTGCACGGCCAGTACCCTTTTGACGGAACGGCTTTCTGGTCGAGTGGTGAACTTCGGCACGGTCTTTCTGAGCACGATTACCTGAGCGTGCATTTGCCTGGAAGGCAATGACGATCTGATGAACGAGTGCTTCGTTAAACTCGCGACCAAAAACCGTATCAGGTGCTGCAAAAGTTGCAGATGACTGACCTTGATCATTCAGGAGCTTGATATCCATGGATTAGGCTCCCTTTTTAGCAGGTGCTTTGACTGCCGGACGCACAAGAATGTCTCCGCCAGCATAGCCAGGGACAGCGCCCTTAACCATCAGCAGACCACGCTCAGCGTCAACACGGACAACGTCAAGGTTTTGCACAGTGCGCGTGTCATCACCGAGGTGACCTGACATACGCTTACCGGGGAAAATACGACCAGGATCTTGCGCCTGACCAATCGAACCAGGAACGCGATGCGAACGGCTGTTACCGTGTGATGCGCGCTGTGACTTGAAGTGGTGGCGTTTAATCGTGCCGGCGAAACCTTTACCAATAGTGGTACCTGTTACGTCAACTTGTTGGCCGGCCTCGAAAATGCTTTCAACAGCGACCACGCTACCTGGCGTGAACTCGGCTGCGCGTGCAGGATCAAGACGGAATTCTTTGAGGATACTACCGGCCTCTACACCAGCTTTGGCGTAATGACCTGTTTGTGGCTTTGCTACACGGGAAGCGCGACGTGCGCCGTAAGCAACTTGAATGGCGGCATAGCCGTCAGACTCAAGTGACTTTACCTGGGTGACGCGGTTGTTCGACACATCCAGCACTGTCACGGGGATGGACTCGCCATCTTCCGTAAAAATACGGGTCATGCCGACCTTGCGGCCCACCAGCCCAAGCCGATGTGCGGCAGGCGTGGGTGTCGATTTCGACATCGTTTTCTCCGGGGTAAAAACCCGATTCCCGACTGCGATTGGTCGGGGCTGATAAAACCCGAATATCTCGGGTGCTCATTTTTTCTCGCCATAATTCGGCAAGTCTTGCATTTTAGCACCATTGATTGCTGCATTGCAAACCCTTTAGGTCTGAAACACAGCAAACATGAGGAGCTAGCTTAATTAAAAATGTTATTGCAGTGCAATTTCAACATCAACACCAGCAGGAAGGTCTAGGCGCATTAAAGCATCAACCGTTTTGTCGGTAGGATCCACAATGTCCATCAACCGCTGATGTGTACGAATTTCAAACTGATCACGAGATGTCTTATTCACGTGTGGTGAACGCAACACGTCGTAACGACGAATCCGTGTTGGAAGCGGAACCGGTCCACGTACAACTGCACCAGTACGTTTGGCCGTATCAACGATCTCTGCAGCCGACTGATCAATAAGTTTGTAATCAAACGCTTTCAGACGGATACGGATTTTTTGATTTTTCATGGCGATTCTCAAAGAGCGATATGCTGCGAGCCGCTAGGCTCGCAGGGAAACAAATTACTTTAGGATTTTAGCAACGACGCCGGCGCCGACAGTACGGCCACCTTCGCGGATTGCAAAACGCAGACCTTCTTCCATGGCGATAGGCGCCAACAACTTGACGACCATGGAGACGTTATC
>Ga0105050_10000413_pt1 | contig 65323 bp, 71 predicted proteins | sample FRY01_FD_78088 | JGI IMG/M metagenome (GOLD analysis project Ga0105050, IMG submission 78088) | Freshwater microbial communities from Lake Fryxell liftoff mats and glacier meltwater in Antarctica - FRY-01 | ecosystem: Environmental > Aquatic > Freshwater > Ice > Glacier meltwater ...
CAGGGTGGCCGAGACCGGCGTTGCTCGGCCCAAATGGCGAGGGTTTCAATTGAGTCCAACTACGGGGGATAACTGGGCAAAATTTGTGCCAATGGGGTGCGCTTTTGAGTCGTTTCACGGCAAGGCGCGTTAAATACCGTGCTCGTGATTAAGACAATCTTTTCTCATGATTAGGGTGATTTCGATCATAAATCAGTGACTGCAATAGTTTTCCCGCGGAGCCGACTCGGGTCCCTATATATAGCCCTGCTGAAAGACTAACCCTGGTAGTCCGTCTCATTGAGAGCCTCGGGGTTATTAAAGGCAAAAAATGTCGAGGTGGCGTCGGGCGGACGATTGACGTCCCTGAAATAAAAATTCCGTCAATAGTCCCGCAGAGGACCGGTCTGGTCAGGTCGAGAAGCGGCCCCCCGCCCTTCGGTCTGTTTTCGCTTACGGAGAAGAAGAGTTGCGTCCGTGGGGGCGTTTCCCTCATATCTTGGTCCTATGCAGACTTGTAATCGGGGCATTCTATTCGCGGTTTTTCTCTTTAGCTGTCCTCTCACGGCGAGGGTTTTGGCCCAGGAAATGAATCGCCCCGAAACGTTCCCGGCCCCATCCGCTCCATCCAGTCAAACCGTCCTTCTGAGTCCTCCGCCGTCCGAGGGGCCGCTGGTCGTTCAGGCAGGGTTTCAACTACTGGATATCAATCAATTCGACAATCAGTCCGAGACTTTCGAGTTTTCGGGGATTTTGACCGTTCGTTGGAAAGACTCCCGCCAGGCCTTTGATCCCGCGGTCGAGGGCGTGAAGGAGAAGTTTCTGCAGGGCGACTACCAGTTTAATGAGCTGTCTCCCGCATGGTATCCCGAGATTGTTCTGATGAACGTGGCCGGCATGTTGGAAAAAAGGGGCTTGGTTTTCCGGGTGCTTCCGGATGGGACGTCCACCTTGGTCGAAAGTATTAATGCGGTGGCCAAATCCAAACTTCTCCTTCGGCGTTTTCCCTTCGACCGGCAGAAATTGCAGGCGGTGTTTGCGGTCATGGGATATTCTCAAGATGAAGTGGTTTTGGAAGCGCTGCCGGTCCCGGAATTGGAACCTGAAAAAATCCGGGTGGCCCAATGGGAATTTGAAGGAGCCGCGACCAGGATCGGGGAGAGCTCGGTGGCTTTTCAGGAAGGCGAACGAGGGCCTTCATTGTTTGTCTTTGAAATGGTGCTCAGGCGTCAGTTCATGTTCGTGTTGCGGCTGGTTGTGCTGCCGCTTTTTCTGGTGGTGGTTCTTTCCTGGTCAGTGTTCTGGATGGACCGCGCTTCGATCGGGGATCGGATGAGTGTGTCCTTTGTCGGTTTGTTGACCGTGGTCGCGTACCAAATTGTTTTGGGAGACATTCTTCCCCACATTTCCTACCTGACCCTTACCAATGTGTTCGTCAATATTAGCTTCATGCTCATGTGTGCAACCATCGTGGTGAATCTCATTGTCGGCGAATTTGATCGCAGTGGCAGAACGGAGGCCAGCAACCGGCTCGACCTCCGGTGTCGCTGGCTTTTCCCCCTCGTCTACGGCATCTTCATTGTTGTGATTTCCGTTCTGGCATTTCTCGCTTCGTGACCAGTCAAATGGGTTCGCAAGATCGAGGAAATGAATTGTCGACGGGTTTGATGCTCTCATCCCAATGCTGATGAAAGCTCTTCGGCCCACTTCTTTTCAACGGCGCGTTTACGAAGCTGTTTGCCGGATTCCACTTGGACGGGTGGCCAGTTATTCCGCGGTGGCGGGAGCCATTGGATGTGGCTCGGCCCGGGTGATCGGGCAAGCGTTGCGGGGTTGTCAGGATGAGACCGTGCCCTGCCATCGCGTGGTGGCAGCTGATTTCACTATCGGAGGGTTTGGAGGAAAATCCTCCGGGCCGGAGGTGGTGCGGAAGCGACGCTTGCTTGATGCGGAGGGAGTGCGGTTTGATCGGGGTGGTCGGATTGAGCCCGTCTGCGCCCTGCGGGACTGTCCCGCCACCTTGCATCTGCTCGCGGGAGGCTCAGGCTGAAGGCGGGTTGGCTCCTGCGCGCAGCCTTTCTTCCAAAGCGGAGAATCGATGAGTGGTCTCGCGATTGCGGATGGCGAATCCGAGAGCTTTTTTCTCACCGAGGATGACCGCGAATCGTTTGCCGCGGGTGAGGCCGGTGTAGATCAGATTGCGTTGCAGGAGAAGAAACTGCTGCATGGCGAGCGGAATGACCACGGCCGGAAATTCGGAGCCCTGACTCTTATGGATGGTAATGGCATAGGCATGCATGATTTCGTCCAATTCCCCGAAGTCATAGACGACCTCGCGATCTTCGTAGCAGATGAGCGCTTCCCGCTCTCCGGGGTCGATGGCCATGATCCGGCCGATGTCGCCATTGAAAACGTCCTTGTCGTAGTTGTTGCGGGTTTGGATGACTTTGTCCCGAAGGCGAAACTCGGACCCGAAGGAGGTGACGACAGGCTCGCCGGGTCGGGGCGGGTTGAGTTTGGCCTGGAGAAGCGCGTTCATTTGTCCGGTGCCGAGGGAGCCGCGGTTCATGGGACAAAGGACTTGGATGTCCTGAATCGGGTCGCAGCCCAGCCGTTTGGGGATGCGGTTGCGGACCAGATCGAGAAGGGTGGCCTGGGTGCTTTCGGCCTCGTCGCGTTCGATGAAGAAAAAGTCGGTCTCCGGTCCGGCCTCAGGATCCGGCATTTGGCCGGAGTTGATCCGGTGTGCGGTCCGGATGATTTGACTGTCCTGGGCCTGACGGAAAATTTCCGTTAGTCGAACCACCGGCACGACGCCGCTGCGGATGATGGCGCCGAGGACAGCGCCCGGGCCGACGCTGGGAAGTTGATCGACGTCGCCCACCAGAAGGAGGTGGGCATGGGCGGGGAGGGCCCGGAGCAACTTGCTGAAAAGCGGGACATCGATCATCGAGGTTTCGTCGGCCACGAGGAGGTCACAGTCCAGAGGCCGGTTGGCGTCGCGGGTGAATCCTCCTCCGCTTGGCTGGAACTCCAGCAGGCGATGGATCGTTTTGGCCTCCAGACCGCTAGCTTCAGCCAGTCGGCGGGCGGCCCGCCCGGTCGGCGCACAGAGAAGGCAATTCACCTTTTTGCCCCGGAGAATGAGCAGGATAGATTGGACCAGAGTGGTTTTGCCGACGCCGGGTCCTCCTGTGATCACGAGGACGCGGGACGAAAGCGCTTCTTTGAGCGCCTCGACTTGGCGGGGGGCGAGCGCTTTACCGGTTTTTTCCTCCACCCAAGGGAGAGCTTTTTCGATCGCTATGGCGGGATGGGTCGAGGGGCGTTTGGCCAGCTTGCACAGACGGGTGGCGATTTCCTCTTCGGCTCGTTGAAGAGCCGGGAGGTAAATGAGGGCGTGATCCGAAACGAGTTCGGTATCGACGAGGAGACGTTCGAGGGCCTCGTTGACGAGGGCCTCGTCCGTGCCGAGCAGAGTGACAGCCTTTTCCAAGAGTTCCTCCCGGGGGAGGGCACAATGGCCATTTCCCATCGCCTCAGCGAGAATATGGAGGAGGCCGGCCCGGGCGCGGATGATGGAATTCGCCGGGATACCCAATTTTTGAGCGACGGCATCCGCAGTTTGAAATCCGATTCCAGAAATATCCTTCGCTAACAGATAGGGGTTGGCCCGCACGGTCTCGATGGCCGCCTCGCCGTAGGTTTTGTAAATCCGCACCGCCCGGCTGGTACTGACGCCATTAGCATGGAGGAAAAGCATGATTTCCCGGACCACCTTTTGTTCCGCCCAGGCGGCCCGAATTTTGAGACGGCGTCCCTTTCCGATCCCCGACACTTCCTCCAGACGGACCGAATATTGGTCGATGATAGTGAAAACCTCTCCGGCGAATTTTTCCACCAGCTTCTTGGCATAAACCGGCCCGATCCCCTTGATCAGTCCGCTCCCGAGATATTTTTCAATCCCTTCGTTTGAGGTCGGCGGACTGCACTGGATGGTGTCGGCCTTGAGTTGGAGGCCATGTTCGCGGTCCTGGACCCACCGGCCTTCCGCCGTGACCCATTCTCCAGCGGAAATACTCGAAACCACGCCCACCATGGTGACGAGATCGCGTTTTCCCTCCACTTTGACCCGCAAGACAGAAAATCCCGTCTCCTCATTTTGAAAAGTGACCCGCTCGACCATCCCCGCCATGCCATCGCGGGGCGCATTCGTGGAATTGGAGTCTGGTCGCACGGTGCCGAGCCTAGCAGAGGAATGAGGAACGGGGAAAGAAGCGGCTGAGAAAATTCCGCTCCGACCGGGAGGGCCTTGCTACTGCCTGAAGCGGTCGGGACCCGCCATTGAATGCGTCATCATCAACCAAACCCCCGGGTCGAAGATGTCAACATGTTCCCGATGAATTGAAGCGGTCGCTTCAATTAATCGGTCGGCGATCAAGGCTTTCGAAAGCGGAGATTCAGAAACAGCGCGAATGCTTTTGGAAGCGGTTTTAGCCGAAGATCCTGGCAATAAATCGGCCCAGACCTATTTGAAACGGCTCGCGGAAAAAACCGAGGCGAACACCGTCCTTCAGAATCAAATGAGGACGATTGTTCTTCCGACGGTGAATTTGCAAGATGTCGCCGCACGGGAGGCTTTTCTCTATGTTAGCCAGCAGGTGGAAAAACAAACCGGAGGCAAAAATCACCTCAATGTGGTCTGGCTGGCTCCGGCCCAGGCGGGGAACCGGATCACGCTGAACTTGCAAAATATTCCTGTCTCCGAGGTGCTGGTCTATCTGGCGGGATTGGGCGATTTACGCGTTAGTTATGATCGCAATGCGATCAAGGTTTTGCCGGCTTTGACTCAATAGAGAACTCGGACCATATAGAGCCCTTCGGCCGGAGCGACATAGTTCCATCGGGGGCCGCCTTCGCTGAGGCGGCGACGGAGATTCTCCACTTCGACCCGACCTTGGGCGGCGCGGGCGGCCGCACCCACCATCATGCGGATCATCTTGTAGAGAAATCCTTCGCCTTCAAAAGTCAGAGTCAGGAGGGTTCCTTTTCGGGAAACCTCGACGCGGCGAATGGTGCGTCTCGTGTCGGGGGCGGGGCCTCCTCGGTTGGCGGAAAATGCCGAAAAATCCCGTCGGCCTTGAAAGAGACTGAGAGCGGCAGCCAAGGTGGGCTCGTTGGCAGCGGGGGGAAAATGCCAGACCCGCCCGACTTCGAGAGGCGAAAGGACTTCGGACGTTCGGATCAGGTACCGGTAGATTTTTCCCTGAGCTGAAAAGCGGGCATGGAAATCATCCGCTGCGGGTTGGACCTTCAAGATCCGAATGGCGGCCGGCAAGCTGGAGTTCAAAGAGCGTCGCCAGTCGCGGGGCGTCAACGGCCCGACTGGCACATCGATATGGGCGCATTGTCCGAGGGCGTGGACACGGGCATCCGTCCGGCCCGCGCCATGGACGACCACCCGGGTGCCGACCATGCGGGCGAGATTTTTTTCGATCACATCTTGAACCCCGCCGCCATGGGCCTGGCTTTGCCAACCGGTGAAGGACGCGCCGTCATAGGCGATGGTCAATTTCAGCCGCCGGAGGGCACGCGGCGGGTGGGTGTTCATGGATTGGACTTGAAGGCGACCGCGTCCAACCAGCCTTGCAAAATGACTTGGGCGGCGGCTTGGTCGATGACCGCGCGTTGGGATTTGGCATTGCGACCCGCTTCGCGCATGGCGCGTTGGGCGGATACGGTGGTCAGCCGTTCGTCCCAGGGAAGAACCGGGCAGGGGACTTTTTCGCGGAGGGTGGCAATGAACGCTTGGGCCTTTTCGGCGGCCGGTCCGGAGGAACCATCCATGTTGCGGGGCATCCCCACGACGACTTTTTCGATCGATCGATCGGTCACCAATGCGGCGATGCGATCAAAGGGATTGGTCTTCGCCACGACGATGGTTTCCACGGGATGCGCCAGCATTCCCAACTCGTCGCTGATGGCGACTCCTACCCGGGCGTCTCCCGTATCAATACCCAGAATGCGTTTCATTTTCATTTGCTGTTGAAAATCCCTTATAACAAACCTAGGTTCATTCCACACGCATCATGTCTTCTTTGCTCAACAAATTTGGTGAAAATCTTCCGGTAACTGGCTTTGTCGCCTTTTCCCAAGCTGCCGTCGGCTTCGGGATCGGGCTTCTCCTAGCTGATAAATTAGGGCGCAATGCCCGCAATCGCACCGCCATTGCCCTCATTGGGGCGGGCGCCGCGACCGTGCTGCCGCTCGTTGTCGGGATCGTTTCCAATATCAATAATCGCCCGGATTCCTCCCGCAATCTGCGCCGTCGCCTGGACAGTATTCGTCGGGCGCCTGGCGTAGCCAGTGGGGAACACGAGGGATACTAGAGGCCCGACCTCTGCTCGTTCTCGCCTCCACTTCGCCGCGTCGTCGCGACCTGCTTTTCGCCGCGGGGGTGGATTTCGTGGTCGAGGCCTCCCAAATCGAAGAACTGACCGATCCGGCGCTTCCGGCGCGGGAGTTGTGTCTTCTCAATGCTGAAAGCAAGGCCTTGGACGTGGCCGCGCGGCACCGGGACCGTCTGGTTCTCGGGGCGGACACCGTCGTTGCCCTCGATGGTCAGACTTTTGGAAAACCGAAGGACCTCCCGGCGGCCCGGGCGATGCTGGAAGCACTTTGTGGACGGACCCATGAGGTCCTTACTGGCGTGTGTTTGGTTCACCTTGACGGCAAGCGATTGACGCGGTTTGTCGAGTCCACCCGAGTGAGGTTTCGCCCCCGGGAGGAGGTCGATCTCGACGCCTATTTAGCCACCGTCGATCCGCTAGACAAAGCCGGGGCCTACGCCGCCCAGGAGGATGAAGGGCGCCTCATTGAATGCCTCGAAGGCTCGATGAGCAATGTGATTGGACTTCCGGTGGAACGGGTGCTGGCGACCTTGAAGGAGCACTTTTCTCAAACAGGGAACCCTACTCCAAAATAATCCGATTGCGTTCGAGGGTGGCGCCGATGAGGCGGGCGTAGACGGCGATGGCCTGGATGGCATCGGCCTGGGCCCGGTAGGCATTGGCCTCGGTCGTGGCGAGGTCCCGTTGAAACTGGAGGACCTCGAAGGTGGTGGTGGTGCCATTTTCAAGGCGGATCTGGGCGGCGTCGAGAGTTTGTTGGGCAAAGTCCCGGGCGACACCGGTGACTTCGACGCGTTTGCGGGTGGTCTCGATTTGGCCGGCAGCGTTGTCGGCTTCGACGAGGATGGCTTGTTCCAGGCGTTTGAGTTCGACGAGGGCCCGGAGAGCTTCGAGTTTGGAAACTTCGCGATTGCCGGTGCCGGTGCGGTTGGGGATGGGAACGCTGAAGAGGGCCCCGATATTCCAGGCCAGGTTGTTGTTTTGTTGCCCGGAGACGCGTTCGAAGCTGGCGGAGAGATCGGTATCGATCCCATTGATGCCGAGGCTGCCGGTGAGATCGAGGCGGGGCAGGGCCTGATTGCGGGTGAAGATGACAGTGATCTGACGTTTTTGAATATCGAGGAGGGCTTGGCGGTAGTCGGGCCGGATCTCAAAGGCGCGGGGCAGATCGCGTTCGAGATTGGGCGGATCATTGTCAGGCAACCGGGGGGGAGTGATTTCCAAGCGGGTTTCAAGGATGCGGGTGACTTCGTCGGTCACGAGTTGCTTGAGGAAGTTCTCATTGTTGGCCACGGTGCGTTCAGCCACGAGTACGCGTTCCTCGCGGGAGGCGAGATCGGAGCGGGCCTGCATGACATCGAGCGGGGACATCACGCCGATCTCAGCTCGTTTTTCGTTGTCTTCCATCAGCTTGGCGGCGAGGGCGCGGGAGCGGCGCTCGACGGCGAGGTTTTCGATGGAAAAATACAATTCGCAATAGACGGTGATCGTGTCGGTGACGACATCGATGACTTGCTGGCGGAGTTCCCACTGGGAAATTGCGGTGTTGGCTCGGGCGATGCGGACGTCGGCCAGATTCACATCGGTGCCAAAGTTTTTTAGGAGGGGCTGGGCCAGAGTCAGCCCGACGAAACTATTATAGCGGGTGAACTGGGGATTGCGACGGTTGTCATGGTCAATATTCAGGGTGGGCCCGATGTCGTAGGTCAGGCCCCAGGGGAGCAGGCCAACGATGGAGGTGCTGAATTCTGTGCCGCTTTGTGAGGCGAAGAGGGCGTCGGCCAGGTCGCCATTGGCGAGCGTGGGAACTTGCAGGTCGGTGCCGAGGGTGCGGAGCTCGCGTTGACTGGAGTCGAAGGTGGTGGAGGCCTCCAGGGTGGGATCGAATTTTCCGGAGGTGCTGCGCTGTTGTTCCTTGGCAATTTTGGGGGAAAACGTGGCCGTTTTAATGCGGAAATTCTTGGCCAAAGCGAGTTGGATCGCCTTTTGCAGGGTGAGATCAAGCGCCTCCTCCGCCCGGAGGGTCCCTCCGATAAGGAGGCAAAGAATGAGAAGGACCCGGGGTACGTTCATGCAGGCGGGGAGCATAATTCGATTTGCCTCCGGATCAAGCGATTCGGAATGCGTCGGGTGGCGTGGCCTCGAAGGCCATCGGCCGCTCGTCCAGCGGGTGTGGGAATTCCAGCTTCCAGGCGTGGAGCATGTGACGGGTGAAATTTTCCCGCCGACCATAAACCGGATCGCCCAGAATCGGACAACCCAGGTGTTTGAGGTGCACCCGGATTTGGTGGGTGCGACCGGTTTGCGGATGGCATTCGATCAGGCAGAGGTTGTCGACCGTGGCCACGACCCGATAGGTGGTGACCGCATCGCGTCCGCGCCCATTGGTGGAGATGCTCATTTTGTGGCGATGGACGGCATGGCGGGCAATCGGTGCGTCGATGGTGCCGTGCCGGAAGCGAGGCGTGCGGCCGGTGAGGGCGAGATAGGTTTTTTTGACCTCGCGATCAGCGAACCGGAGGGAAAGGGCCCGGTGAGCGGCATCAGTTTTTGCCACCACGAGGCAGCCGCTGGTTTCCTTGTCGAGACGATGCACGATGCCGGGGCGCTCCACTCCGCCGATGCCAGAGAGATCCTTGCAATGATGGAGGAGGGCGGAAACAAGGGTGCCCTCGAGGTTGCCGGCGCCGGGATGGACGACCATGCCGGCGGCTTTGTTGACGACGATGAGAGCATCGTCTTCATAGAGAATCTCCAGTGGGAGGTCTTCCGCCACGGCGGTTTCGCAGGGGAGGGTTTCGGGTTCCAGCCAGGTGACGACATCGCCTGAACGAACGGGCTCGGACGGACGGGCGGGTTCCCCGTTGTGGAGAACCTTGCCAGCTCGGATCACCGCCTGGATGCGCGAACGTGAAAAATCCGGCAAATGATCGGCCAAAAAACGGTCCAGACGAGCCCCGGCTTCCTCTGGGAGGATGTGAAAGGTATGCAATGCGGACATGATCGGGCGAATTTCTTTGCGAAAGGTGTCGGGGGAAGGTAGCATCCGCAGACCCGCTCCCCCCAACTCCAAAGGATAATGTCAGCCGAGAATCGTTCCGACCAGCCTTCAGATCAAACTCTTCCCGCGACTCAGGAGGATCCCAACGAGAACCCGGATAGGGCGGCGGAAGCGGTCGGAGAGATTCCGAAAGCGGCAGAGACCCCGGAGACTCCGCTAGAGGAAAAAGACGAGCCGGAACCCATGGAGACCGTCCCGGTGTCCGAAGAGCGGGCCGAGGAAGCGGGTTATGCCGGTCAACTCCTGGAAGCCTGTCCGGCCTGCGGCATGCTCATGGATGTCACCGACCAAGCACCGTTCGCCCAGATTTACTGCCCGAGTTGTGGACAGAACCTGCGTGCCCGCAAGCAATTCAATAATTACCGTCTGATTGAGCTTATAGGTGAAGGCGGCATGGGATCGGTGTTCAAGGCGGTCGATTGCAATCTCAACCGCAACGTGGCGCTGAAGATTCTGAAAAAGGAATGCAGCGCCAACGAAGAGGAACGCGCCATCTTGGCCAAAGAGGCACGCATCACCGCCTCAATCAATCACCCGCATGTGGTGAAGGTGTTTCTCTTCGGCCAGGACCATGGACAATTTTATCTGGCGATGGAGCTGGTGGGCAAGGGAACTTTGGACGAACTCATGACCCTGCAGCGCCGGGTGTCCGAGGCGCAGATGCTTGAGGTCGGAATTCAAATTGCCCAGGGCCTCGAGGCCGCGCTTGAACACGGACTCATTCATCGCGATATCAAGCCGGGCAATATCCTCTTCGCGGATGCCCACACGGCCAAGTTGGTGGATTTTGGTCTCGCCATCGTCATGGACGAAGCGGCTTCCAAGGTCGGCGAGATCTGGGGCACGCCTTATTACATCGCTCCGGAAAAACTCGAAAACCTGCCGGAGGATTTTCGCAGCGACATCTACAGCCTCGGGGGCACCTTGTTTCACGCGCTTTCCGGGCGGCCGCCTTACGAAGCGGAAACCGCCTCTATGGTGGCACTCAAGCAACTCAAGAGCCAGCCGGTCAGCCTGCAAGCCTTCGCTCCCGATGTCTCGAGTGAAACCGCCTACGTCATCAATCGCATGTTGGCAAAGAATATGGACGAGCGGTACGATTCCTACGCGGAATTGATCGAGCACCTTTCCTACGCCCGGCACAAATTAATGGAGCGTTCTCAACAACCCAAAAAGGAAAAGGAACGGGTGATGATGGAAACGCAGACGACGAAGAATCTGGCGGCTTTTTTGAGCCTCGGCTTGCTCGCGGCGATTTTGGTTTGCGGGTTTCTGGTTTATGCCTTCCGCGGCGAGATTTTCGGTCGGGAAGACAGCGGAGCTATCCCCACCCAGAGCAGCGAAGATGTGGATGCGCAGTTCCAAGAAGGGATTCAGATGATGGTCGAGCGGAGGTATGAAGAGGCTCGGGACGCCTTTGCGGTCCTGACCGCCTTGGAGGCAACACCGCAACCGATGAAAAATTGGATCCGCATGAACGAGGGATTGGCCACCATGATGGCGGGTGACCGGGAAGCGGCGACAAAAATTTTCGAAGCGCAGGCGACTGAAGAAGCGTATTCCATCGACCCGAAAGAATCGGGCCGGGCAAGTTTCTTCGTCGATGCGGGCGGCTTGCTGGCCCAGTCAGACAAAAGCATCCCGAACTCCATCACCCGGATTTATTCCCCGGGGAACTATGAGGCCTTTGGGCTCTTGTGTTTTGGACTTCACGACTGGGAGCTCGGATCGCTGGAGGACGCGGGTCAGATCCTCAAGACCTTTGTCAGAAGTCGAATCAAGGACGATGACGACTGGATCCTCAAGTACGTGCCGCTGGCCGAGTTCTATTTTGACGATTATCAAAAGCTGAAAATCCTCGAAACGGCTCTTTTGGGCGTCACCGATGCGGGGACCGCCGCGGTGGTGATGAAAAAAGCTCAGGAGGTTCGCGATCAGTTGCAGTCCGGCAGTCGGGCGACCGACCGTCTTGATGCCATTGAAGAAGAGTTGGTTGCCAAGGGTGCCACCAAAGGATGAGGCTTGCGGCGGCAGTGATGAGGGATAACTTAGGGTCATGAGTGACCCCAACCTTCCCACTCCCGAGCAACTGAATCAGCGGTTGCAGGAAATTTTGCGTTCAAGTTTCGGTCCCGCGGGAGCGGCCTCGGGCACGCCGGAACCCGAAGAGACGGGAGAAGGCGGGGAATCCCCGAAGCCGACCCGGACCGCGTTTGAATTTTCTTTTCTTCCCGCCGACATCAAGCGGCATCTTGACCGTTTTGTCATTCGACAGGACGACGCCAAAAAGGTGCTGAGTATCGCCGTCTGTGACCATTATCACCACGCCCGCTATGTGGAGTCGCTTTCTTCGGAAGAGGCGGCCCGGGTCGAATACGCCAAACAGAATGTCATCCTGATTGGCCCGACCGGGGTGGGGAAAACCTATCTGGTTAAACACGTTGCCGAGTTGATTGGGGTTCCTTTTGTCAAAGCGGATGCGACGAAATTCAGTGAAACCGGCTACGTCGGAGGCGATGTCGAGGATTTGGTTCGGGAATTGGTCCACAAGGCGGATGGAGATTTGAACCTGGCCCAACATGGAATCATCTACATCGACGAGGTGGATAAAATTTCCAGCTCGCAAGATGCCGGTGGCCGGGATGTCAGCGGCCGCGGGGTCCAGACCGCTTTGCTCAAACTGATGGAAGAAACCGAAGTGCCGCTGCGTGCTGCTAACGATATCCAGTCGCAACTTCAGGCCGCCATGGAGTTTCAAAAAAAAGGTCAGGTCCGCCGCGAATCGATCAACACCCGAAACATTCTTTTCATCGTCTCCGGGGCCTTCGAGAAGCTGGGGAATCGGGTGGCGGCTCGCCTCAAACAGTCGCATATCGGGTTTGGAGTGGAGCCCGCAAAGATTCCCGAGGATGCCGCCATGCTGCGTCTGGCTGAGACTCCGGATTTTGTCGCGCACGGGATGGAACCCGAGTTCATCGGACGGTTGCCGGTTCGAGTCGTCTGTGATCCTCTCGATGCCGACGATTTACATGAGATCCTCCGCCGGTCGGAAGGCAGCCTCATTCGCCAGTGTGAGCGGTCCTTTCGTGCTTATGGTGTCGAGGTGTTTTTTGAGGATGAGGCACTTCATGAAATCGCGGTTCGGGCCGCTCGCGAACAAACCGGTGCCCGTGGGCTTCTCACCATTTGCGAACGCATCTTTCGCGATTTTAAATTTGAGTTGCCCGGGTCGGGGGTCGCTTCCTTCACCGTCACGTCGAAGCTCATCGAAGCGCCGGCCGAGGCCCTCGCGGAATTATTGCGCGCCGGCCATGCCGAACGGGACAATGCCTGCCGAGCCATGGTGACAGAGTTTGCGGAACGCTTTTCGGGCGAGCATGGCGTCCACATCACCTTCGAAGACGATGCGGTGGACGCGATTCTGGCCCAGGCGGAGTCGGCCAATGTCGGGGTGCGCACCCATTGTGCGTCGGCATTCAAGGATTACCAATTTGGACTCACCCTGATCAAACGGAACAGTGGCCGGACGAAATTTTCTATTTCCTCCCGGGCGGTGGCCGATCCGGATGGGGTCTTGAGCGAGTGGGTGGTCGCTTCTTATCGCAATTCCCACCGCGGTGAAACCGGAGACTCTGAGGCCGAGCCGACCGCGGGCAAGGAGTCCCCGGAATGAAAAAAATCAAAGAGAGCTTCGAATTTTTCAAATTTTTGCTATTGGTTTGCCCGGAGTAGACTGATTTTCAAACTTTTTCATGAGGTATCTTAAGGCCACCATTCTTATCGGCACCGTCGCGGCCGCGGTTGTGATCCTGCTTTTTGCGGCGGGTTGGATCTCCGCCACGCCGGACCCCATTCTCCGCGACACGGTTTATAAACTAAAGGGAGCCGTGGCGATTCCCACCGCGCTGCAATTAATCATCATTGCCTTGCTCTCCTACGGGATCGCCTGGACGACGGTCGATATCACCCGCTCAGTTCTTAAAGGCGTGGTCGCTTTCGCGGCGATTTTTCTGCTCATCACGGGCTCGTTGGTCTTGGCCCTTTACAATGTTTTTTACTCCCCGTTCCCCGGCGTCTTTGCTGTTTTGGTCAGTTACGCGATTGGCCGGTTGTATGGGCGCAGTGGCAGCGGGACCCGGAAGAAAATCATCGAGCGACTTTTTGATCAGCGGGTCTCGCGCAATATTTTCAGCGAATTGGTCAACTCGGAGGTGCCGGTGGATTTTCCTGGCACGCTTCAAGAAGGTTCGATCATCGTTTGCGAGGTGCACAATCAAAAGGAATTGATCGAATTGCTCCGGCCTGAGGATTACGCTGCCATGACCAATCTCTACTTGCAGACGGCTTCCGATTACTTGGTCGAAGGGGGTGGGTTTTTGGATGAATGTACCGGAGAAAGCATTCGGGTTGTCTTTGGAGCGCCTCTGGTGGATGAAAATCACGCCTCCCGCGCCTGTCGCGCGGCCTTGGATTTGGTGGTGCGACTCGATAATCTCAATCGGGAATGTGACGCCACCTGGCAGCGGAGGTTTGATTTTCGGATCGGGATCAATTCCGGAGAAGTGGTCGCGGCGGCCTACGGGGGATCCCGGCTGGCCAGCTACAGCGTGGCAGGACCAGCGGTCGAGTTTGCCCGACGGCTTTGTGCCGGTTGTGCCACCTATGGGTGTCGGATCCTCGTGGGGCCTGAGACCTTTGAACAAGCGGCGGAGACCCTTGAAGCCCGGCCGATCGACGTGCTCCGGGCCGTGGGCGAGCGTCGCCGGGTCGAACTTTATGAGATTCTCGCTCCCAAGCACGGATTGTCGCCGGAGCGCGAACGCAGCCGGGACCATTTTTGGCGCGGAGTGATTTATTTTCGCGAGGAAAAGTGGGATAAATCGATTGAGGAATTTTCCAAGTCCCGCATCACGGGAATTCCCGACAATGCGCTCGACGCTTATATCCAACGGGTCGAGCGGAGTCGACGCGGCGATTCGGAGGCCAGCAAGGACCAGATGGCGTTGATCCCCAACGGCTGAGGCTTGCGGCATGAAAGCAGCGGATTATCCCGAGCCGTTTCGTTCGCTCACCCGCGAACTTCGCCGGCTGCCGGGCATTGGGCCGCGCAGTGCGGAGCGGATCACCCTCTGGTTGGCTTCCTCGCCCGATGCCAAGCCTTGTGAACTTGCCAGCGCCCTGCACGAGGTTGCCGACAAATTGCGGTCCTGTCGGATTTGCGGATTTTTCGCCACCGAGGAACTTTGTGAAATCTGCCTCGATGAAAGCCGCCTGGGAGGTGAGATCTGCGTGGTCGAACAGGCCTCGGATGTTTTGCCTCTGGAGCGGACCGGTTTTTTCCGGGGTCGCTTTCATGTTTTGGGGGGACGGCTCGCCCCCCTCGATCACGTGGGGCCGGACCAACTTCGTATTGGAGAACTGACCGTTCGCCTGCAGACCGAGCGCCCGCGCGAAATTATCCTGGCCTTGAGCGCCGACGTCGAGGGTGAGGCCACGACCAATTATGTGGCCGAGATTTTGGCTCCCACCGGGATTCTTCTCACCCGGATCGCCCACGGCTTGCCGGCCGGAGGGGGGCTTGAACATGCGGACCCGCTCACCCTTCAACGGGCCTTGGCGGGACGAAATCCCTTGAGAAAACGTTGAAGATTTGACACGAGCCGTGTCTGCGATGATGCTTTTCGCCCATGCCAGCACCCAAGATAGACCCGGAACTGCATCAAGCGAGAAAGCCTGATTGGATCAAGGTGCGGCTGCCTTCCAACCCGGCTTTCTTTTCCACCAAGGCCCTCGTGGCCGACCTGAAACTGCACACGGTGTGCGAAAGCGCCCAGTGTCCGAATCGGTGGGAATGCTGGAGTCAGGGGACCGCCACCTTCATGATTGCGGGGGAACGCTGCACCCGCGCGTGCGGATTTTGTGCGGTTTCTACCGCCAAACCGCTGGCCTTGGAGGTCGATGAGCCGGAGCGGGTGGCAGAAGCCGTCATGCGGCTTAAGCTCAAGCATGTCGTCATCACGGCGGTTGCTCGCGACGACGTTGAGGATGGCGGGGCGGAGCATTTTGCGCGCACGATCGAAGCAGTGCGGGCTCGGGATCCGCAGGTGATCATCGAGGTGTTGACCCCGGATTTCAATGGCAAGGAGTTTGCTCTCCAGAAGGTTCTGGATGCCCGGCCTCATATTTTTAATCACAACTTGGAAACCGTGGAACGTCTTACCCCTCAGGTGCGATCGCGGGCCAAGTACCACCTCTCGCTCAAATTTCTTCAGCGGGCCAAGGAATTGCTCCCGGCCACCGTGACCAAGAGTGGACTCATGTTGGGCCTGGGCGAGACGGAGAACGAGATTTTTCAAGCCATGGATGACCTTCGTGAGCATAATGTGCAGGTGCTCACCCTCGGCCAGTACCTGCGCCCGACGCCGCAGCACCTTCCGGTGGTGGAATATGTCCGGCCGGAGACGTTTGACCTCTATGGCGATATTGCCCGGAACAAAGGCTTCGACTTCGTCGCCAGCGGTCCCCTCGTTCGCAGTTCGTATCACGCCGACGATTTTAATCCGCTCTCTCATGGGGCGCCGGCGCCGGAGGCCCCCAAGGCCTAAACCGTTTTACATTGGCGTGTTCTGTCCGTGGGTAAACCGGAGCTTGGTCATGCCCGCGAGGGGCATCAATGCTTATTTGACCCTTTAGCACGAGATGGCTCTGGCGCTGGCTTTGGAACAAATTTGCCGGGCTGCAGGCGGAGGCGCAACATATCGAGAGCGGTTTGGGTGGCCTGTTGCTTGAACGTTTCGCGGTCGGTGGCAAAAATTTCCTCTTGGCAGGTGGTGGGCTCTCCGCGTTCGGCCAAGGCGATAAATACGGTCCCGACCGGCTTGTCTTCCGTGCCGCCAGTGGGTCCGGCGATGCCGGTGATGCCCAGCCCAAAATCCGTGCCGGCTGTTCGCCTCGCTCCTTCCGCCATGGCACGGGCCACGGGTTCGCTGACTGCGCCATGGGTGCGAATCAGATCGGCCGACACCCCCACGGTTGCAGATTTGGCGGCATTGGCATAAGTGACATAGCCGGCGGGAAAAACCTCCGAGGCCCCCGGGACGTTGGTGATCCGATGGGCCAACAACCCGCCAGTACATGATTCTGCCATCGCCACCGTCCGATGGAGCGCCCGGAGGCGATTGACCACGACGGTCTCCAAACCTTCATCTTCGCAGGTGGTAAGGCAGTGGCCGATGGCGGCGAGGACGGCGGGTTCCACCAAATCGAGGACCGATTGACTGCCGATGAGACGAAGATCGACTTCGTTGGGCCGGGCGCAATAGCCGACCTCAAGGTCGCCTCGTTGGCTGAGTTCCAGTCCGATGATTTCTTCGACCGTACTTTCTCCCATTCCGACCACATGATAGGTGCGGCAGAGGCACTCAGGCGATTCTCCCGCGATCTGGCGAAGGATCGGAAGGGCGTGTTCCTCGAACATGGGCTTGAGCTCCCGGGGTGGCCCGGGAAGGAAAAAGAGATGCGGCGTGCTCGTGGCCGGCGATTGGCGTGCCGGAATATATAAGCCGGGGGCCGTGCCATTGGGATTGGGTAAGACCGTGGCCCCGTAGGGAACCATGGCCTGCCGCCGCATTCGGCTGCGAAAGGCAATCCCGCGACGGGCCAGGCGTGCGGTGATGGCTTCTACCACGCCGGCATCTTCCCGGAGGGGCAGTCCGAGCAATTCAGCGGCCATCTCTCGGGTGATATCATCGGTGGTCGGGCCGAGGCCTCCGGTGACGATGAGGACGTCGCAACGGTCAAAGGTTTCCAGGAGTCCGGGTCGAATCGCGGCGCCATCGGGGATGGTGCTCTGACGTTCAATCCGCAGCCCGAGAGAAAACAAGGAACGTCCTAAATAGGGCAGATGCGTGTTGGTGACATTTCCCAGCAACAACTCGGTGCCGATATTCAAAACCTCAACTTGCATCAGGGTTTCATACTCTGAGGTTGCCTGACAGGGAAGGGGATTTTAGATGACGATTTCGAGAAGAAGGGCGACAATCGGAGGATGCCGGAGGAGAAGCCAAAGTTTGGAGTGCAACGACATGTCGTCGCTTTGGATCTGGGCGACATGTCGCCCGTGGAGAAAAGCTCGGACATGTCCGCGCACTCCAAATTATCCACCGACTGGCATCACGCACCCTTGCATCGGCTTTCCGAGCAAGGAATTTACATGATTACCGCAGGCACCAGACACAAAGAGCACTTCTTCGGTAATCCTGTGCGGTTGGACATTCTCCAAGATCATCTGCTGGCCTACGCCGGAGAGTTTGGCTGGACGATGCAGGCGTGGGCCGTGTTCGCCAACCACTATCATTTTGTCGCGGCCTCGCCGGAGAATGCGCAGAATCTCAGGAAGTTTCTTGGTAAGCTGCACATGAAGACCGCGCAAGCGGTCAACTTGCTGGACGGAGTCAAAGGGCGGAAAGTTTGGTTTCAGTTCTGGGATCGTCAGATCACTTTCGAGAGTTCTTACTGGCCGCGGTTGCGCTACGTGCAGGAAAATGCGGTGAAACACGGCCTCGTGCCTGTGGCCACCCAATACCGATGGTGTTCCGCAAGTTGGTTCGAGCGCACCGCCGAACCTGCCGTCCGAAAACGTCTGGAAAGTTATCAAACCGATCTCCTCCAAATCGAAGACGACTTTTGACCTTGGAGTGCGACGACATGTCGCCCATCGAGAAAAGCGCAGACATGTCTGCGCACTCCAAGGGCTATTCGCCCTGAGTGAGGGCCTTCATCCACGTGTAAACGCGGCTGTGTTTTTCGACCTCATTGTGGAGATCGTACACGTAGAGCAAATTGGCCAGAATCCGGAGGACGATTTGGCGGGGTTTGGCGGCAAGGAAATAACTGGGACGGAGTTTGAGGTTTTGCCGGGTGACGATTTTTCCGCAGTCGGCTTGGGTGAGAATTCGTCCCTGGTGGAAAGGATCGAAGAGCACCTCGCCGTGGCGGGCAATGAAATGTCCGGGCAGGTTGATGCCGTCGATTTTCATTCCGGCCCGACGACCGACCATGATGTAGAGAAGGGTGAGGGTGATCGGAATGCCGATGCGCAGATCGATCACATTGGGGAGGAGTGAGTTTCTTTCGCAGTAGTAATTTTCGGAGTTCCCCCGAAAACACAATTCCCCGGACATAAATTTCGCCAACGCCAGAACCCGTTCCCGATCGCTGACCACTCCGGATAAGGTGATCTGAAAGCGGCGTCCCCACTGGGTGAGTTTGTGTTCGTAGGCGGCAAGATCGGGGGCGGGACCGAGGGCGCGGGAAATGATCCCCCAGGCATCTTCGAATCCTCCTTCCGCCTGAAAAAAGTGGCAGAGAAGAAGCAGGTCTTCGTCGGTTTCGGAGGTGGCAATTTCTTCGAGGATCTCGCGAGCGTGACGGGAAACGTTGGTGTCGTCGATGCGGGCGAGATTTCGCAACTCCGGGACGAGGGCGGCTCCACCTTGGGCCAGTTGATCTTTCACCATGCGCACCGTTTCGGGGTCATCGTCCTGAAGCAATTTGACGATGGCCTCATGTTGGGTGAGGAGTTTTTCCGCCAAGGCGGGCGAACGATCAGGGCTTGGTTCGGTGGCCGGGTTTTCGATCATGGCTTGGGAAAAATCATGGTTCCGCAGACTGGATTCTTCATTAACCGGGTTCGACCGTGAAGCCCTCCACTTCGCCGGGGCGACAGTGAACGGTCAAAGCAATCGGTCGGCAGCAAACCGAACAGTCTTCCGTGGTCGCGTATGTGCCGCCTTCCGTGTCTGCCTCAATGGAAAAAGTTTCTCCGCAGTAGGGGCAGATCACTTCGATATTTTCTATCAAGTTCATCTGTATTGCGTGTCCGACGGCAACCTAACCCGGATTTCCGCCTTGGCAAATGACTTTCCTGCATCCCGATTTTTTTCAGATGCGGGCATCGTCGGACAGATCCTCACGCTTCGATCGGGATCCGTTTGGCATCGCTCCAAAGATCTTCCAAACCATAGTGAGCTCGTTTTTCGGGGTGGAAGATGTGAACGATGACGTCGCCGTAATCGAGGACAATCCATTGACTGCCCGGAAAACCATCTTCAGCGTGGGGCTTGCGGCCACATTTTTCCCGCACTTCCTCGCGAATGGAATTGGCAATCGCTTTGATCTGCGGTTCCGAGTCGCCGGAACAGATCATGAAAAATTCGGTGAAGGTTGAGATCTTGCGCAGATCGATCACGACAGGATCGACGGCCTTTTTATCCAAGGCGGCAGTGGCACAGGTGCGGGCCAGCGTTTCGCCGTCAATCATTGCGGTAGAGTCCAAGGTCGGTGATCAAATTGCATACAGGTTGTGGTACCATATATCGGATGGAAAGACCGCGGGCAATCCGATTACGAATTTCGGTCGAGGAAATCTCGATCTGGCGGTGGATGGAGGGAAATCCTTTGGCCTTGGTCGCTCCGTCTCTGGTCAGGACGACGATCTGGGCCACGCCCTGCAAGGTGGCAATGTCTTTCCAGGTGTGGAGGTCGGCCAGATTGTCGTCTCCGATGAGATAGAAAAGCTCCGCCCCAGGGTGTTTTTCTTGGTACAGGCGAACGGTATCGACGGCAAAGGAGGGTCCCTCGCGATGGATTTCGCAGTCGTCCACGAGGAGGCCGGGTTCGTTGGCGACGGCGGCAGCGACCATTTGAGAGCGAACCTCGGGCGAGGCGGGGGGGCGGTCGAGCTTGTGAGGGGAGACCCGGGCGGGGAGGAAAACCACCGCATCGAGGCCCAATTGTTCCCTGGCATCGCGGGCCAGGATCATATGTCCGAGATGGATGGGATCGAAGCTGCCGCCATAGAGGCCGATCTTTTCGTTGGGTTTCGTCATGGGGTTGTGTATCCACGCACTTATGTCATCAAACGATGTGGGTCAACTCTTGCTCGTCGGCGTGCCCGGCACGGAACTCAGCGCGGAGGATCGGAATTTTTTCAAAGCGCTTCAGCCCGGCGGGTTTATTCTTTTCGGTCGCAATATCAAATCGCCGATCCAGCTTCGGCGTCTGATTGACGATCTGCGAGGTCTTAGCGCGGTCGAACCGATCGTCACCATCGACCAGGAGGGCGGTCGGGTTTCCCGGCTCCGGATGCTGGGCAGTGAGCCTCCCAATGCCCAGCAACTCCGGGATCGCGGGGAGCCAGCGCTGATCACTCGTCATGGGGAGTTGACCGCGCAGGTTTTGCGGATTTTCGGATTCAATCTCGATCTTTGTCCCGTCCTCGACATTTCCTTCGACGATCAGGCGGATAATTCCTTGAAGGGACGGTGTTACGGACGCTCGGTCGCCGAAGTCATCGCCAACGCCTCGCTCTTCAACAACGCTCTTCGGTCGGGGGGAATCCTTAGTTGCGGCAAACATTTTCCCGGGTACACCTGCGCCGGCCTCGATCCGCATCACGAATTGCCCGTGATCGAACGTTCGCGTGAAGAAATGGAAGCACACGAACTGGCGGTGTTTCGACATTTCGCCGACCAGGTTGACAGCATGATGATGGGGCACATTTCCTTCACCGGCCTGGAGAAAGACGGCCCGCCGGCCTCGCTGTCGCCGGCCATGATCAATGGCCTTCTGCGCGAGGAATTGGGATTCGATGGGCTCGTCATGACCGACGATCTCGATATGGGGGCCATTTTGAACCATTACGAATTTGATGAAACCATCCGCCTCGGCCTTGCCGCCGGGAACGATCTTCTGATGATTTGTCATCGGGTCGAATCGGCTGCTCAAGCCCGTAAGGTGCTCGAGGCGTTGCCAGAATCGGCTGTCGCCCCCGCAATGGGGCGAATGGAAAAATTCAAGCGACGCCTGGAGCCACCCACGGATTTCAGCGAGGAGAAGTTTCGCGCGGTGGACGACGAGATTCAGAAACTGAGAATCGCCACGCTTGGTGCCGAAGCCGCGGCCGAGCAAAGTCCGGAAGATGGCAAGCGTTCCCCGGTGGAACTGTACTAAAAAGCAGCACATCGAACATCGAACGCTAAAGGTCGAAAAGAAGAAGAAAAGATCTCACTCTCCGCATCCTTTCCCTCGACGAGGAAATTACCAACCTCGCCCAGACCATCGCGGAGCGCGAGACCGCACTCAACGGCATCATCTCCAACCTCTACCGCCTCACCCCCGAAGAGACCGCGATGGTGGCAGCGGGCTGAAAGGTGCCTGTAGGATGACCCTGGGAATACGGCTCAGACCTCCTGATCCCGAGGAATTGCCATGAGTCCATGTTGGAGTACTGCCTTCAGGCGGCTCTGGGTGCGGACCGGCTAAAGCGGGGACTCCAACGGTCCGAGCGGGTCATCGGTTTTCCTCGCTCCATCTTGTGATCCGGGTGACCTCAGGATGTCTGCGGCTACCAACGAATTTTTACCGGATACATTTTCCAGTTCCGATCATTGGTGATAGCGGTGGCCCTTTCCTCGATGGCCTGTGCGATTAAGAGGCGGTCGAAAGGATCGCCATGATGAGCGGGAAGAGTGGCGAGACGGCTGAGATGCGGGACTTCCACCGGCAGGATCTGGAACCCCTGAACCGCCCGGAGACTTTCCGCAAACTCCCCGACCGAGCCGTCGATCTTTAATTTGCCCAACGCGTGCTTGATCGTAATCTCCCAGAGGGAAACCATGCTCACCAACACTTCATTCTTGATCGGATCTCCCAGGATTTTATCCAGGCGATGCGGGAGGCGACGATCATCTTTCCGCCACCAGAGGAGCGTATGGGTATCAAGCAGGTAACGCATCTAGGCGATCCTATCGCGTGTACTCGCTCATATCCTCAATGGGGTCACAAAAATCTTCGGACATCCAGATTTTTCCTTCCATGTCTCCGCGTCTTCCTTTCGCTGTGGGGGAAGGCACTGGCTTGATTTCTGCCACCGGCTTACCTCGCTGCGTTATAATAAAACTCTTCCCGGAACGAACTTGTCGAAGGATTTGGGAGAGTTCGGTCTTGGCTTGATAGGCACCGATGGTTTCCAGTACGGGCGAGGAGGCCGCTTTCATGAAACTAGTCTATTCAACTGGTCTGTTGCGTCAAGGGGGTTTGAAACCCCCTCACGGTGTTTGCCTGAAAGACACCGGAATTGTCGCTTTGGATCGAACCCTTTCGGAACGCGGCTTGTTTTGCTGTCTCCTCCTTTCGATGTGGGATGTTCTGCCTTTTGCTCACTCATCGTCTCCGAAGTAATGGGTGGCCAGGGGACGTTCTTTCCCACGGTGGAGTGATAGGACTTTGGCTTCGAGTTCCCGGTCTTCCATCGTGGTGCGTTGATGTTGCAGAAGGTGTTCGCCCCAGGAATCGAGGCGGAAGAGTTCTAGGAAGCGTTCTGGATCTTTGGCGTCATGATAGAGTCGCCATCGACGCGCACCGTCCCGGAGTCGGCGTTCCCGCATGATCCGCATGAGAGCGCGGAAGTTGGACGCGTCCTCCTCGGCGATGTCGTAAATGATCGTCACAAGTACGGGACCATCATCGGGATCCGCTACGAGGTCGGCATGAAGTTCCGGCCAGGTGGGCGAGGGGCTGAGATCGATTTCCTCGTCGGATTCGAGGGGGAAAAGCTTGCTGAAGGCGAGGCTGAGAATCAGCCCGACCGCGGCGACAGCAAAGGATTGGGAAATGCCAATGACCCCGGCCAGCCACCCCCAAAGGGCGCCACTGATGGCGAGCGCACCTTGAAAAGCGAGGAGGTAAAAAGCGAGCGCCCGACCCCGCACCCAGTCGGGCACGGAGGTTTGCACCGCGACGGTGAAATTGACCAAAACCCCCACCCAGGCCATTCCGGCGAAAAACAAACTCACTCCGGCAGGCCAAGGTTGACGGCAGAAGCTGAGGGCAAAGAACGCCACCGCGGCCAGAGCCGTGCCCAAGGCGAGGATGCCTTCGAGGGCAAATCGATTTCGCAGCCGCGGCAAAAATGTCCCGGCCACGATGGACCCGGCGCCGAAAGCCCCCAGGAGGACTCCATATCCAGTGGCGTTCGTATGCAAAACATCCCGGGCCAGCAGCGGAAGCAGCGACCAGACGGCGGCGGCGCAAAGTCCGAACATCGTGGCTCGGATGATGGGCGCTTGGAGGCGCGGGGCATGGAGAAGGTAACGGAACCCGGAACGAATGGCTCCGAAAATATCCTCGCCCAGCCGGGGCGCAGGAGCTTTTTCCGGTTTCCACGCATTGACCGCGAAGAGCACCGCCAGGAAGGACGCGGCATTGGCGAAGAAGGCAAAAGCTGCTCCGGTCGCCGCGACCAACAACCCACCGAGCGCCGGACCAACCGCTCGGGCGGCGTTGAAGGCGATGCTGTTGAGCGAGACGGCTGAGGCCACCAGCGGTTTGGGGACGATGTCTTGCACCGAGGCCTGCCAGGCGGGCAGACCAATGGCCCGGCCCAGACCAATGGCAAACGTCAACCCCAGCAACACGGCAGGGGTCGTGAAATGACCCAGGGTCAGAATCCCCAGCAGCGCGGCCATGACCAACATCCAAACCTGCGACCAAAAAAGCAGTTTTTTGCGATCGGCCAGGTCCGCCATGGCGCCGCCGACGAGACCGACCAGAAAAACCGGCATGGTCGCGGCCGTTTGCACCAAGCCGACGAGGAGGGTCGATTCGGTCAGGCTGGTCATGAGCCAGGCGGCCCCCACCGCCTGCATCATGGCCCCGATATTGGAAACAATGCTGGCCGACCAAAGCGAGAGAAAGGCCGGCACCGCCAGCGGGGCGGTCAGGGAGGCTTGGTTGACCTTGTTCACCAGAAAAAACTGATCGCCAAGACGGCGAGAACAAAGAGACTAATTCCCGAATAGAGCGCGTCTTTTTGGGCGGCATATCCGAAGACCGCAAAGGCGACTCGGAGCATGGGGTTGAGGAGAAGCAGGACCACGCCAACCATGATCAAGCTCCGGCGGTGCCCAAGTTCATGAAGTTGCCCTGCATGGTGAATCATGGCCAAAGGGCTTTCCAAAAACTTCGGTTCTCCGCTGAAAATATGTCCGCCCGGTGAATCGCCGACATGGGAGGCGAGATACCAGACCAGGCCAAGAGCAATGATCGCTGCCGCAAACAAGGTCCCGCCCAACATCAGGCGGGCGAGTGAACTTTGGAAGGAGGAGGTTTTCATGGGCGGCTAGAAATTGATTTGAAACCCCCGGGCAATCATTTGCACGCCGATGATGGAGACGGCGGTCAGAAAGACGATTTTGAGGATTTTTACCGGAGCCACCGGAAGCAGACGGGCTCCCAGAAAAGCGCCGATGAGAACCCCGAGTGCGACCGGCGCGACCAGGGTGGGATCGAGGTAGCCGCGTTTCAGGTAGATCCCCACACTGGCGGCCGCGGTGACGCCAATCATAAAGTTGCTCGTAGCGGTGGTGACCTTAAAGGGAATCCGCATCACTTGGTCCATGGCCACGACCTTGAAGGCTCCGGAGCCAATTCCAAGGAGCCCGGAAAGCACTCCGGCGACGATCATGAAGAGAAATCCCGGAATGACGCCGTGAACCGCATAGGGCTTGGGTCCATTGGGGGTGGGAACGGTATCAGGCAAACGCAGTTTGACCGCCAGGGGGTCCGAGTTGGCGGCCGGCCCGGAAAGGTCTTTTTGTTTACGCAGGGAAAGGCCCACCGTAATCAACAGGGCCATACCAAAGATGATCGAGAGGACATTGGCATCGAGCACCACGGCCAACATGGCCCCGGCCACCGCCCCGACGGTAGTGGCCATGCTGAGAAAAAGGCCCACCCGGATATTGGAAATTCCATCCCGCAGATAGGCGGCGGCGGCTCCAGAGGATGTGGCGATGACGGATGCGAGCGCGGCGCCCATAGCATAGCGGATGTCGATCCCGAACCCCAAGACCAAGACCGGGGTGATGATAACTCCGCCGCCCAAACCGATGAGCGCGCCAATCATGCCGGCCAGCACCGCGGCGGCCGCAATCGCCAAGTCAAAATAGGGTTCTGTCATGTCGAAACCTCGTTGAGGATAATCTGACCCTCGGCGACGACCTGGTCATTGACGGAAGCTCGGACGTCAAACATCCACAAACCTCCCATCACTCCGGTCTTGCTGGCGCGAAGCTCGATCCGCTCCCCGGGCCGCGCGGCCAGAGGGAATTTCATCGTCCGAATGGCCGAGAGCAAAAACCTCCGCCCGTCCCCGCCGCCAGCCAGCCCAGCCATTTGTGCCAGGGCCTCGGTGAGGATGACTCCGGGCACCAGGGGGTCGCCAGGAAAATGCCCGGCAAACATGGGCTCTTGACCGGAAAAGGTTTTCCCGCCGGCGGCAGAAAGGCCGGGTTCCCTTTCGTTGACTTCATCGACAAAGATAAACGGCTCCCGGTGCGGCAAGCCCAGGGATTCGGGAGGACAAAGCGGCGCGCGGGGAAATTCCACAACTCGTATGAAACGCCGCCGCAGGGTCATGAGCAAGCAAAAGGAAGGTCGCGCCTCCGCTTAACTTGACAAAAAATATGTCATTCTGAACGAAGTGAAGAATCTCTGTGGCCTCTAGCCGGAGAGGGCGATTTCGTCGAGAATTTTTTGGGCGGCCTCGCGTGGTGAGGCGGCGGCGGTGATGGGACGTCCGATAACGAGGTGATCGGCGCCGGCCTGGAGGGCGTCGCCGGGAGTCATGATCCGGCTTTGGTCGCCGGTGGCGGAGCCCGCGGGCCGAACCCCCGGGGTGACGATGGTGAGCGAATTTCCAAAGCGAGCGCGCAGAAGAGAAATTTCCAAGGGACTGCAGACGACGCCGCGAAGCCCGACTTCCGTGCCCAGAGCGACGAGGTGTTCGACTTGTTCGGCCGGGGTGCGGGGGACGCCGATCTCATGGAGTCCGGTTTCATTCATGCTGGTCAGAACGGTGACGCCGAGGACGATGAGGGAGCTATGCTCGGCGGCCCCGACGGCTTCTTTTATCATGCTGCGGCCGCCGGCGAGATGGATGGTCGTCATGTCCACCCCCAAGGCGAAGGCGGAGTGGACCGCTTCGCGGGCGGTATTCGGGATGTCGTGGAATTTAAGGTCGAGAAAGACTTTGCGTCCCTGGTCCTTCATTTGTCGGATGATGGAGGGACCTTCGGCCGTAAAAAGTTGGAGTCCGATTTTGACCCATCCGACGGTGTCTCCGAGGGATTCCACCAACCGCAGGGCGGAGAGGGCGTCGGGCGTGTCGATGGCGACGATGATTTTTTCTTTAGCAGGAATGCTCATAGGCTCAGGATGCGCGAGCCATGAAGCTCCCGGCTCCCGCGAAAGTCAATTTGCATCTCCGTATTCTCGGACGTCGTTCCGATGGATTCCACGATCTCGAAACTCTCATCGTGCCGGTCTCGTTGGCGGATGAGATTTCGGTGGAACGAACGACGTCCGGCGATATCACCGTAAGGTGTGACGACCCGGAGGTCCCGGGCGGAGACGGAAATCTGGTCGTCCGTGCGGTGCAGGAATTTTCCCTTTTCACGGGGCAAGAATGTTCGGTCCGGATTGGTATCAGGAAACGCATTCCCCTGGGGGCCGGGTTGGGCGGTGGGAGTAGTGATGCGGCGGCAACGCTCCTCGGCCTCGATGCAGTTTTTGGCACGAATCTGGGAACGGCCATCTTGCGGGAGTTGGCCGCGCGGTTGGGTTCGGACGTGCCTTTTTTTATCAATCCGCAACCTGCGTGGTGCCGGGGACGAGGGGAGATCATTGAACCGCTTTCGGTCCCGGAGAGTCTTTCTCTGCTCTTGATTAAACCACCATTTGGCGTGGGTACCCCATGGGCTTATCAGAACTGGTCTGCCTCCGGTCCAGAACCAGAGGCCCAGGATTTGGGTTGGGTGAAGTTGCTGAATTCGTTGGAGCCACCCGTGTTCGAAAAATACCTGGTGCTTCCCGCCATGAAGTCATGGTTACGGGAACAGGTCGAAGTGCGGGCGGTGGCGATGTCGGGGTCGGGCTCAACGATGTTTGCCGTTCTTCGGACCGGAGAGGATGGAGTCGCCTTGGAAGCCCGGGCCAAGGCGGAGTTTGGGGCCACGTTTTGGACGGCGCTGTGCGCGACCGGGCGTTAATCGAAAAGATTAGGGCAAATGGCACTCTTCTGAGAATAAGCTGTGGAAATGATGATGGAGGGGGCTCGGACCCGAGGTCCGGGGAATAGTCCCGGACGCCGTGGCCAGCGGCCCTCCTCAAATCCTCGACTCATGCGCTTAAACGAGTGCCCTTGGGTTTAGGGAGTGTCATGGGCCCAACTTCGGGCCCGGAGAGTCTTCGGGGCGGCCCCGAAATGCTTCTTGGCCAAGCGGGAAAAATGGAATGGCGTTTGGAAGCCGCTCTGGGTGGCAATTTCGGAAATGCTCAAGCCGGTATCTGCCAGCAGGCTGACCCCGTGCGTGGTACGGATTTTCCATAGATAGCGCGACGGGGTCTCTCCGAGATGGACTCGGAAGAGTCGGATCAGGTGCGGTGAGCTGACACCGGCCGCGCGGGCGATTGTCATTAGCGTGAGTGGAGAGGCAAACTCGGCCTCGATGATATTCATGGCGCGGTGCAGACATTCTGGGATAACCGCCGCCCGTTCGGTGTCGAGAACGAATTCCCGGATTGCCGCGATCCCCAAGGCGTGCCGGAGGAGTCCAACATTGGCCTCATCGGCTGAAACTACTAGTGAGAGACCCAGCCGAATGAGATCACGCATCCGCCACGAAAGGGGACGTGAAAAGGGGAGTTGCCGGATCGTTCGTCGCAGATCAGGCGGAAGCGAGGCCGGGGCGAGCGCACACCAACTGTGCAGCGTTCGCGAGCCTCGCGAGAACCGAAAATGCTCACGCCCGCCGGGCTGGAGAAGGGCGACTTCGTTGGCGGCGAGATGATGTCCGATGCCGTCAATTTCGATGTCTGCCTCACCCTCATGAATGGCGACGAGTTGCACGTCGCGCTGGGTCCGCGGACCATGAATGCCGCCCGGCGCATAAATCACTTCGCCGAAATGAGTCCTAGAGGCCAGGATGCTCATTGTAGACATGTTTTTGATCATCCTAGAGATAGACGATGAGGCAATAAAAAGTTATCAGATATGTATGCATCCGATGGCCGCCACGCCTTCTCATCAAGCCCGAGCCGGACAATCCCACGGTGATGGGTCGCTCACCGCCTGGTCGTCCTGGCCTTCGCCGGGACGAAGCCCCGCGGGCTATTTCCGTTTTCCGCTCGGCCCGGAGGTGGCGGAATTTTTTGAGAAGAACGGCTTCCTCGTTCTGGAGGACGCGCTTTCCCTCAATGAGGTCCGGGATTTAAATCAAGATGCCGCCAAAATCTGCCGTGGCGGCTACGGTGCAGTGCGTGGTCTCACGCCCGCCCAGTCCGATGAGTCCGATGACGAGGTGCTCGCGCGGTATTTGTGCCTGCATTTTCCGCACAAACTTTCGCCGCTCATGCGAGCGGCGCTGGCGCATCCGGGACAGGTCGAGGTACTGACGCGCCTCATCGGTCCAAACGTAAAGGCGATGCAATCGATGCTCTTCATCAAGTCGGCCGGGAAGCCCGGACAGGCTTGGCATCAGGACGAGTTTTTCATTCCGACTAGGGATCGTTCGCTCACTGGGGGCTGGATGGCGCTGGACGATGCCACGGTGGAAAATGGCTGCCTTTGGGTCATCCCCGGTTCGCACCGTCCTGCGGTGATTTGGCCGGATCGGCGTCATGATGATCGGCGTTTTGACTGCACGGGCGAGGCAATTTTCCCCTTCCGCGACGAGGACGCGGTTCCGGTTGAGGTGAAAGCGGGCAGCATCGTCTTTTTCAATGGATATTTGCTTCACCGGTCGCTCCCGAACCGCGCGCGATCAGGCTATCGCCGGGTGTTGGTGAACCACTACATGAGCGCAGAGTCGCTACTGCCTTGGCACCCGCCGGGACCGGGCGAGAAAATGGGCACCCTTGATTATCGCGATATCGTTCTCGTTGCTGGGACCGACCCCTACGCGCACAGGGGAACCGTAAATATTGCCGAAGCGCATGTGCGGCCAAGCGGCGAGGGAGGCTGCGGCGATCCCAAGCTCAACCGGCGGGCCGACGTGGCGAGGGAGGCTCCGCAAATGGGAGCCTGAGTTTTCCGGTTTTCGCGAAGGCGGAAGGCTCGCCGTGAGGCTCTCCTTATTCTTCAATCAGGTCTTGCCAGTCCCGGCATGTCCGTGGCGATCCATTCCTTGACCGGGCAACCTGCGCCGAGATGTTCCCGGACAATGCGTTGGAGGCGTTCCGGAGTGAGTTGCCCGTACCATATGCCGTCCGGATAAACGACCAACCAGGGGCCCTCCGTGCAAATTCGCAGACAGGCGGCTTTCGTGCGCAGAACGGGCACGGCCAGGTTTTTGGTTTCGGCCTTGAGGAGATCCCAAAGGTCGGCGTGGGCCGCGGGGTTGCAACAATCCGGTCCGAGACAGAGAAAGGCATGTCGGGTAGCGCTGGAAATGGCGTCCCGGGGGATTTTGGACCGGGCGGGGAACCGACTGGTGGGCGTCATGTGGCCGGAGCCTACCGGATGACGGGGACCGCGTCATGGAGAATGTGGAACTGCCCAACGGGCCGGAAAAAATGGTGGATTGAAGGGATTTTCCAAGGAAACCCGTTGCCGAACTCGACTCCCTTGCGTACACTCCGCCTTTCATGTCGCGATCTCCTTCCTTGTTGCCGGATAATATGATCGCGCGGTGGTTGCTGACCATCGTGCTACTGGCGGCCATTTATTTCTTTCATGGCTTTCTGGTTCCCGTCCTTGCGGCTTTGATTATCGGTTTTGCCAGTTGGCCGCTCTACGAACGGCTGGTGGCGCTTTGCCGTGGGCGGACGATGCTGGCCGCCAGTCTCGCGGTGGGAATTATTATCCTAGTTCTCGTCATCCCTTTCGTGTTTTTGATCACCTATGGCATCAGCGAGATCCGCGTTTGGATGGAATGGCTCAAAGCCGCCAACATGACCGGGATCTCGGTGCCGCCGGCCTTCGACTCGCTGCCCTTTGTGGGTGTCTCGTTGGCAGATGCCTGGCAGCGGTATTTAGGCGAACCGGGGGCCTTGGGCGAGTTGGTCAAAATTCTCAGCGGCGAACACATCGGAAACATTTCGCGGTGGGTGCTCGCGACCGGCACGGTGGCGGCCAATCTCGTTCTTTCCCTCGTGTTTGTCATGATCACTTTGTTTTTTATCTACAAGGACGGGACCACCATGGCGGCTCAACTGGATCGGGTGGGCGAACGGATTCTCCCGCTGCGCTGGCAGCGGTTTTCTCGGGTGGTTCCTGCCACGGTCAGTTCCACCGTCATGGGGATGACGATCATCGCTTTGGGCGAAGGGATTGTCTTAGGATTGGCCTATAAAATTGCCGGCGTGCCGTCGGCGTTTTTGCTGGGGGTGATCACCGGCTGCATGGCGATGATTCCCGGCGGCGCCCCGCTCTGTATGACGCTTGTCTCTCTTTTTCTTGTCTTCGGCGGGAACTATGGGGCCGGAATCGGCTTGTTTCTCTGGGGGGCGGTCGAGCTCTTTGTGGTCGATAAAACTATTCGACCCCAACTGGTGGGAGGGCCAATTCGCCTGCCCTTTCTTCCGACCTTTTTTGGATTGATCGGAGGGGTCAAAACGATGGGGTTAGTGGGAATTTTTATTGGTCCGGTCTTGATGGCCTTGTTGGTGGCGATCTGGCGGGAATGGCTCCGGACGATCGAAGAAGAAAGAATCTCGAGGGGGGGAGAGACGCGTGACGCTCGCCTCGCCTCGCGCGCGAGTGAAAAAGTGTTACCGAGGTATTGACGGCGCCCTGCGCCTGACCAGTGACCAATGCGTCAGATTCCTTCGCCGTGGAGACCCTGGACTTCCTGAGCGGAAACAGGATTGCCTTTGATGACTTCGGCCAAGGTGGTGGAATCCATCAAGCGGGCGACGATATTGCGCGCTTCCAGCATGACGCGGCGGAAGCGACAGACCGGTTCCTGGGAGCACGCTTTGTAGTTCGAGACCGAGACGCAGGCAAGGGGAGCCAGATAGCCATCAAAGTGACGGACGACCTCGCCCATGGTGATGTGATCGGGATTCTTTGCCAGGAGGTATCCGCCGCGTTTGCCGGCCACGCTCCGGGCCCAGCCGCACTTTTTCAGATCGAGCATGATGTGCTCTAGAAATCGTTTAGGGATGTCGTTGCGGCGCGCCAGTTCATTGATGGGGATAGGTTTATCCCCATGGTGTTCGACCAAAGTGAACAAGGCGCGAAGCGCATAATCCGTGCGCATGGACAGCTGCATGGCTAAAGACGATATACTAAATCGTGATTAGCGTCAAAGCCGACCGTGAAGGAGTTTTTGCGGAGGGAGGCGGGCTCAGGTGGCCAACTGGCCGATGAGGCCGATCGAACGCCAGCCTCGCAAATCTTGGAGGGTCCGCTCGACATGCTCGATGAGGTCGCATGCGGGGTCCTGGGGCATCAATTCGCCGGCGGATCGCCAAAGATCCTCGACTTGTCCTTTGAGGTTGCGGATGGGGCCATCCAGCAAGGTGCGAGTATTTCCTGCCAAAGAATTGAGATCCAAATTGCCGGATGGAATTTTCATGGGATACAATAACCCGGCTCCTCGGGGAGTCAAATCAGTCGCCGATCAAAAAATGAAAGAAATGTCCCAGCCCACGCATGTTTCCTGTCCCACCTGTCAAAGAAAGGGGCCTTGGAAGGAACTTTCCACGAATCCCTTTTGTTCGGATCGTTGCAAGATGGTGGATCTGGGGAAATGGCTGGGAGAGGAATATCGGATTGCCAGCCCCCTCACCGGAGAGGATTTGCTCGAACTGGATGACCTCAGCGAGGAAGAGCTGAAGGACTTGTAGGCGGAGCGGCGTTCGTGGAGAGAAAAACAAAAAAATCATCTCACGCGGAGGTGCGGAGACGGACCGAATCCAGAATTGATCTCGGGGTTGATAGATTCCGAAAAATTATTCTTCATGAAATCCTTCTCATCCTCTGCGCGCCTCCGCGTGAGGCCTCCTTGCGAACTTCTCGTCTGAAGACGGGATGCGAATTTCATTCAGGTCGGGTAAATTTCCCGCTACGCTGCCAGGATGAGTTTATCGCCTTTCCTCGTTCAGCTGGGGAAAAAAGTCAAATTGTCTGGCCGCGATCCCGAATTTCATGACGGGCATAAGCACAAAGCGGCGGCCAAGGAACGGAGGGAAGAGGACATTTTGCGTCTGCGCAAACTTCAGGATTTTTTTAACTTTCAAATTAACACCCAGCGCGAGGGAGTTCGCGCCAAGACTTTATGGACGCACGCACGCATTTAAGAAAAATTGCCTTCCTCTCGGATTATACGCCGCGGCAATGCGGGATCGCCACCTTCACGAACAGTCTGCGCACTGCGGTGGCCGGAGAGTTTCCCGACCTCCAGTTTCCGGTCATTGCGGTCAATGACCTGGCCGGAGGCTACAACTATCCTTCCGAAGTCCGCTTCGAAATTCCCGAACAGGAAGTAAAAGGCTATCGCCGCGCCGCCGACTTTCTCAATCTGGCCAATGCAGATGTCCTTTGCGTTCAACATGAATTCGGCATCTTCGGCGGGGCCAACGGAAGTCATTTGCTTTCGCTTTTGCGCAATGTGCGCATTCCGATCGTCACCACCTTGCACACGATTTTGCGGGAGCCCACCCCGGAGCAAAAGCGGGTTTTGATCGAGGTGATCCGGCTTTCGGCCCGCGTGGTGACAATGGCGGAAAAAGGAGTCGAGTTTCTTCGGGATGTCTATGGGACCCCGGAGGAAAAAATTACCCTCATCCCCCATGGGATTCCGGATGTGCCCTTCGTCGATCCGAATTACTATAAGGACAAATTTGGGGTCGAGGGTCGCCAGTTGTTGCTCACCTTCGGGTTGCTTTCGCCCAACAAAGGCATCGAGTTTGTGCTTAAGGCCCTCCCTGAGATCGTGGAGGAATTTCCCGATTTGGTTTACCTCGTGCTGGGCGCGACCCATCCGAATTTGGTCCGGGATCAGGGGGAAACCTACCGGCTGGAACTCGAACGACTGGCGAAGAAAAACGGCATCGAAAAAAATGTCATGTTTTTCAACCGCTTCGTGGACACCGAGGAATTGCTGGAATTTCTCGGCGCGGCCGACATCTACATCACGCCGTATCTAAACGAGAAGCAAATCACCAGTGGCACGCTGGCCTATAGTTTCGGCTCAGGAAAAGCCGTCATTTCGACCCCCTATTGGCATGCGGAGGAATTGCTGGCCGGTGGTCGGGGCGTCTTGGTGCCTTTTGGAGATGCCGCGGCGATTGCGACGGCAGTGCGGGACTTGCTCCGCAATGAAACCGCCCGCCACGCCATGCGCAAGAACGCTTATCTTGCCGGTCGGGAAATGATTTGGTCCAGTGTGGCCCGCCAATACGTGCGTTGTTTTGAGGAGGCCCGGCATGTCCATGCCGCCGCCGGCTCGTTCGCCTACACCCCTCCGACCCTGGATCGCCAGCAGACGGGATTGCCGGTCTGGCGCTTTGATCATCTCCTCGCGATGACGGATGATGGGATCGGCATTTTCCAACACGCGATCCATACCCTGCCGGACTACCATCACGGATACTGCACGGATGACAATGCCCGCGCGCTCATCCTGACGATGTTGTGTGAAGAGATGGCGGTGGATTTGCCCGGGCGAAATAAGCTGGCCGGAAGCTACGCCGCGTTTCTCCAATATGCCTTCAATGCGGATACGGGACGATTTCGCAACTTCATGTCCTTCGGCCGAGAGTGGCTGGAAGAGCGCGGGTCGGAAGACAGTCATGCCCGGGCGCTTTGGGCGCTGGGAACCTGTGTGGGGCGTTCCCAGCGTCCGAGTTTGCGGAGTTGGGCGGCGGAACTTTTCGAAAAAGCCCTGCCGGTAGTGCGCACCTTCACCTCGCCCCGGGCGTGGGCCTTCACCGTCATCGGTCTGCACGAATATCTTCGCACCTTGAGTGGCGATCGCATGGCGGGACAGCTTCGGGAAGAACTTTCCAGTCGTTTGGTCGCGCTGTACAAAGAGGTTTCCGGACCGAAATGGTGTTGGCTGGAAGAGGTCGTCACCTACGACAATGCGAAGATTCCGCAGGCCTTGATCATGACCGGGCGCTGGACGAATCAACCCGAAATGTTGGAAATTGGATTAAAAATGCTCAAATGGCTGAGCAAACATCAGACCGCGAAGGCGGGTCATTTCCGGCCGGTGGGTTCCAATGGGTTCTGGAAACGGGGTGGCAAGCCAGCCATATTCGACCAACAGCCGCTGGAGGCGCATGCCATGGTATGTGCCTGTCTGGAGGCGTATGATGCCTCCGGTGATGACGACTGGCTAGTCCAGGCCGGCCGGGCTTTTGAATGGTTCGACGGCGGCAACGATTTGGGATTGCCCCTCTACGATGCCCAATCGGGCGGCTGCCGTGATGGACTCCATATCGATCGGGTGAATCAAAACCAAGGTGCGGAATCGACCCTTGCCTTTTTGCTCTCCCTGGCGGAAATGCAAAGATCTCAAAATTCTATGCTCATCGCCGCCAATCAACCCGACCAACTTGCCAAAACTGCCGCTCATGATTGAAGTTCGTCGTCAACCCCTGGCCCTTCGGCCCAATCCGTCGCGCGTCCTGGTTCGGCCGTTTTTGCCCCCGCCGGATTCGCCCCGAACCGTGCGGATTCTCAGTCGCATCCTCGCTCTCAGCGACGAAGAAGTGGAGGCCGGACTCAATGAGGTGTTGAGTGAATTTGGCGACCGTCATCAGAAAATTCGCCAGATCTTTCTCGAACGTCACGAGCAGATCAGCGCGATTATTCCCAGTGACCGCCCGGTTTCCGAGAGCCGCCGGCTTCTCATCGGTTCGTATTTCACCAATGAATATTCCTTCGAAAGCGCGGCCCTCTTTAATCCCAGCATCGTCCCAGCCCCGGATCAAACCGGAGTCCCGGAAGATTCGTTGCGGTTTTTCATGAGTCTGCGCGCCACGGGTGAAGGCCATATTTCTTCGATCACTTTTCGTTCCGGACTGGCGGCGGCGGATGGGACCGTCAGCCTCGATCCTCACGCCCGATTTGTCTCCGAGCCACGTCCGATTCCCCACGCCGAATACGATTGCGAGTTGTTCGGGCGCAAATTGGCCGAACTAGGGCAGGACAATCACACCTCGCGCCCGATTTTGGCAGCCCTCAAGAAAAAATTTACCTTTGAACATTTGCGGGAGGCCGTTGCGGCCCATCGCCGTCAATTTCCCGGTCAGGAACACATCAATAATTGCCAGCACATTATTCACCTGGCGCGGTCCAACTATGACGTCATTTTCGACGCCGAGGGCGACATCTCCGAACGAATTATTTTTCCGTTTTCCCCCAGCGAAAGCAATGGGATCGAAGATGCCCGCTTCACCCGGTTCGTGGACGACGACGGCACCGTCACTTATGTGGCCACCTACACCGCCTACGACGGGCAGGTCATTCTTCCGCAGTTGCTGGAGACTTCGGATTTTCTCCACTTCGCCACCAGTACCCTCAACGGTCCCGCAGTGCAGAACAAGGGCATGGCCTTGTTTCCCCGTAGGATCAACGGGCATTACGTGATGCTCTCGCGGCAGGACAATGAGAACATCCAGCTCATGTACTCCGATCATCTCCATTTTTGGTATGAGTCGAAGATCATCGTCCGCCCGAAGGAGGCGTGGGAATTTGTGCAAATGGGGAACTGCGGCCCTCCGGTCGAGACCGAAGAAGGCTGGTTGGTCCTTACCCATGGCGTGGGACCGATGCGGAAGTATTGCATTGGGGCCGTCCTGCTCGATCTGGCCGATCCTTCGAAGGTGATCGGACGTTTGAGTTACCCGCTGATCAAGCCGGAAGGCGACGAGCGGGAGGGATATGTTCCCAATGTGGTCTATACCTGCGGTTCGCTCCTCCACAACGGCCGCCTCATCATTCCTTATGCCTTGTCCGATTCCGCCACCACATTCGCCTCGGTGGAACTCTCCGAGTTGCTGAACGCGATGGAACGCTGACGAGTTCCTTGCATGATTGAAACGCCGCAAATTATCCAGACGACCTCTCGGCCGACGGCTATTCTCTCAATCACGGTTTCCTGGGAGGAAATGGGGGCGGCTATGGGGCCCGGAATTGCCGAGTTGTTGACAAACATTACCGCCCAGGGGATCCCCCCCGCGGGAGAGATTTTTACCCATCACCTCAGAAGGCCCACCGAAACTTTCGACTTTGAAATCAGTGTTCCTGTGGCCAGTCCTGTCCAAGCTATCGGCCGGGTGCGCCCGAGTGAATGGCCGGCTTTGACCATGGCGCGGACCGTTCATCACGGATCCTACGAAGGGTTGGTCGATGCTTGGCCGGAGTTTATCGATTGGATTGCCACTCATGGTCACACCACGACGGACGAACTTTGGGAATGCTACAGCGTCGGCCCCCGTTCCAATCCGGACCCGAAGACCTGGCGCACGGAGCTCAGTCGGACGATCGTGGAAAAGATCTAATATGTCGGCACTTGCGATCCATGGCGTCTCTTCGCGCGTGGAGTGCAACCAGCAAAGGGGTCGCAAAGGGGTCGGTAGATGTTCGTGAAGACCCTCGGAGAAGTATGTGAACGAACGGGATGGAGGGCGCATGCCTTTGGGCTGAAGGCAAACCACCGCCATCTGTTGCTGGAAACGCCGAGGACGAACCCGGTGAGGAAATGAAAGTGCGCTTCCGGCAATGAGGTTGAATAAAGTTCTCCCAAATCGGCCTTGGCCTTCGGATTGAAATCCGAAGGGAAGATGAGACGATTCCCCGTCAGCCGATTCGAATCAGACTTCCCAAACCGTTTTCCCGCCCACAATCGTCCGCACAGCGCGGCCTTTCATCGTGGTGCCATGGAAGGGAGTGTTTTTCGAGAGGGAGGCGGTGGCTTCCTTGTCGTAGGTCCACTCAAGGTCGGGATCGATGAGGGTGACGTCGCCGGGAGCGCCGACGGAGAGGGTGCCCCGGTCGAGGGAGAGGAGGCGGGCCGGGTTGAGGGTGTACATCTCGATGACTTTGTTGAGAGTGAGGGCCTTCTTTTTGTGAACCAAAATATCGCAAAAGAGTCCGAATTCGGTTTCCAGTCCCGTGATGCCGAAGGGCGCGCCGTCGAGTTCGACTTCTTTTTCGTACGCCGCATGGGGGGCGTGGTCGCTGCAGAGGATATCAAGGGTGCCATCGGCGAGGCCTTCGATGATGGCGTCGATGTCCCGGGCCGTGCGCAGGGGTGGGTTCATCTTGAAGTTGCTGTCGTAGGATTTCAGGCAGTCGTCGGTCAGGGCGATGTGATGGGGGCAGACTTCGCCGGAGATTTTGACTCCGCGTTTCCGCGCTTCGCGGAGCAGGGCGACGCTGCCCCCGGAGCTGATGTGTTGGCAGTGGATGGGGGAGTCACAGAGTTCGGCCAGTTGGATGTTGCGGGCGACGATGAGTTCCTCCCCCATCCGGGGCCAACCGGGCAGGCCGAGTCGCAGGCTCCATTCGCCTTCGTTCATGATTCCTGGGCCGACGAGGGAATAGTCCTGGCAGTGGTCGAGGATGGTGAGGTCAAACATGCGGGCGTATTCGACTGCACGCCGCATGACTTCATGGTTTTGAATGCAATGGCCGTCGTCGGTGATCGCGACGATCCCGGCTTTGACCATGGCGCCGTAGGGCGCGAGTTCCTCTCCGGCGATGCCTTTGGTGATGGCTCCGGTGGTGAAAACATTAACGCAGGCGCGGGCGGCCTTCTCGCGGATGAGGGTGATGGTGCCGGCGTTGTCTGCCGTCGGTGTCGTGTTGGGCATGCACACGACGCTGGTGAAACCTCCGGCGGCGGCGGCGCGAGCTCCGCTGACAATGGTTTCTTTGTGGGCTTGGCCGGGTTCGCGGAAGTGGACGTGGCCGTCGATGAGGCCGGGGGCGACAACGAGACCTTGGGCGTCGATGGTTTCGACGTTCTCGGGTGAACCTTCGGGCGGGGCGGAAATTTTGCCGTCCACAATCCAGAGGTCGGCGGTTTCGTCGCGGGCATTGGCCGGATCGATGATGCGGCCATTGGTGAGATGGAGAATTTTCATGAAGGAAGACCCACGCCACCGGCGCAAAGGTGGAGAACGGCCATGCGGACGGCAAGTCCGTTGGTGACTTGCTCGAGGATGACGCTGTGGGGCCCGTCGGCGACTTCGCTGTCGATTTCGACGCCGCGGTTGATGGGGCCCGGGTGCATGATGAGGCAGTCGGGGCGAAGGCGGGCGGCGCGGGCTTTGGTCAGACCAAAAAGAGAAACGTATTCGCCCAGCCCGGGAAAATATTCGCGACGTTGGCGTTCGTGCTGGATGCGAAGGAGGTTGATGACGTCGGCGCTTTCGATGACGTCGTCGAGACGGTGGGTCACCCGAACGCCAAATTTTTCAAAGACTTTGGGCACAAGGGTGCTGGGGCCGACGAGAGTGACTTCGGCCCCGAGGGTGACGAGGGCGTGGATGTTCGACCGGGCGACGCGGCTGAAAAGAATGTCTCCGACGATGGCAACTTTCAGGCCTTCGATTTTGCCCCGTTTTTCCCGGATGGTGAAGGTGTCGAGGAGGCCTTGGGTGGGGTGCTCGTGGGTGCCGTCGCCAGCATTGATAATGCTGGCATTGAGGCGGGTGGAAAGAAATTGAGCCGCGCCGGCGGAACTGTGACGCAAAACAATGATGTCAGCGTGGAGGGCCTGGAGATTGAGGGCGGTGTCCTTGAGGGTTTCGCCCTTGCTCAGGCTGGAGGCGCTGGCGGCGATGTTGACCACATCGGCGCTGAGCCGCATCGCGGCGATCTCAAAGGAGGTGCGGGTGCGGGTGCTGGGTTCGACGAAAAAATTCACCAGGGTCTTGCCGCGGAGGGCAGGGACTTTTTTTAGGTGGCGTTCGCCGACGCCTTTGAAGGCCCGGGCGGTATCGAGGATGAGGCCGAGTTCCCCGGCATCGAGATCACTGAGGGCGAGAAGGTCTTTGCGGGTCCAGGTGCTCATGCTGATTATTTGTGGTCTGCGGAGACGACGCACACGCTGTCAGGCACGTGATCGAGATTTTCAAAACGGACTCGAATTTTCTCCTCTCGGGCGGTGGGGAGGTTTTTTCCCACGTAGTCGGCGCGGATGGGCAACTCCCGATGTCCGCGGTCCACGAGGACGGCGTATTGGATCTCGGAGGGACGGCCGAAGGAAGAAATGGCGTCGAGGGCGGCCCGGCAACTCCGCCCGGTGAAAAGGACATCATCGACGAGCACGAGCGGGCGGCCATCGAGATCGACGGGGAGCTCGGTCGGGACGACTGCGGTGAGGCGGCTGCGGGTGGAGAGGTCGTCGCGGTGCATGGAGACATCGACCACTCCGAACGTCGGCCGGGCTCCTTCAATCTCGGCAATGGTCTCGACCAAACGGCGGGCAATTTCGATCCCCCGGGTTGGAATGCCCGCTACGACGAGGCGGGCACTGTCGGGATTGCGCTCCACGATTTCGTGGGCAATACGGCGGATGGCTTTGCGGATGGCTTCCGCATCCATCACAAGATGAGTGGCTTCAGTTGAGGTCATTTCCTTCGCGGCCTCGCGGGGCTGCGTTAAAGGTTTCTAATTCGTTTTAAGGTCTTGCGTCCAAGGTCACGCCGGGCGGGGTCGTTGGGATCGCTTGTCCCGCCAACTGGATCGATATTTCATGATCCAATCGAGCAAGGCACGTTCAAAACCGATGTCCCGACCGGCTTTTTCGCTTTCGATCCATTTGTGGCGGAGGATTTCCTCGCGCTCGGCCAAAAATTCTTTGTAGAGGACCGAGTTTTTTACCAAGTCGGTTCCGTTGGGTGAGGGAGGGTTCATTTCCAGGGAAATAAGGCAGCTTACTGCGGTTGGTGTCAACCGAAAATGATGCGGTCTGCCAATTAAATTATGGTGAAAGATCATGGGAAGTGCGGCGGTAAGAGGATTCGGAATGAGACGACGCGGGCGGGGGCTTGGTTGGCTGGAATTTATCGGTTTTTCGGAATCAGAGGCTGAGCGGCCAGAAGACGGGAACGAGCAGAATGACGATCACCGCGAGGAGCAGAGTCAGCCCGCCGCCGACCCGGACAAAATCGTTGAAGCGATATTTACCCGGTCCGTAAATGAGGATGCAGGATGGTTCAAACGGGGTGATGAAGGAAATCGAAGCGGCCAGCATGATGGCAATGGCGAAGGTGCGGGGATTGCCGCCGGCGGCATGGGCGGCTTCGATCGCGACCGGCAAGACGACCAGCGCGGCGGCGGCGTTCGACATCGGTTGAGTCAGCAAAATGGTGAGGACGAAAAATCCCGCCAGGATGCCGAGCAGTCCCATCGGGGAGAGCAGGGTGACGATGCCTTGAGCGAGAAAGGCCGCCGCGCCGGAGTTCTGCATCGCGGTGCCGAAAGCGGTCATTCCCCCAATCAGAATAAGCAGTCGCCAGTCGATGATGGTGTAGGCTTTTTCCATCGAAATGCAGCGGGCCAGGACGACCGCGAGCGCCGCCGCCAGGAAAGCGGTGGGAATGGCCAAGAGCCCAAGGGCTGAACAGAGGACCGCCACCACGAAGACGGCCAGGGAAAATAGGCCCTTGCGCGAAGGGGGGGCTGAGACGCTGGGTTCGCTCAGGATGGAAAAATGCGGGTCGTGGGCGAGTGCTTCGAAGCGTTCGGTCGAGGCGTGGGCGAGGAGGACATCTCCGGCCTGGAGCGGGATGTCCGCCAGCACATGGCGCAGCGAGCGTCCACGGCGATAAATCGCCAGCACGACCGCGCCGAAACGCTGGCGAAATTCCGTCTGCCGGAGGGACTGCCCGGAGAGGTCTGACCGTGGGGTGATGACGACCTCGGCAATCCGTGAGTCTGAGGATTCGATCTCGGCCAGCGACCGTTTTGCGTGAAATTCGATGCCTTCGATTTTGCCGATCCGAACAAGATCAGCGGCCCGCCCTTCCACCAGAAGGATGTCGTTGGCTTTGATGATCGGCGCTTCTGGGGCGGAGAACGTTTCTCCGTTTCTCCGCAGGTTGAGAATTCGGAAGTCCAGCAGTCCGAGATCAGAGCCGAGCATTGATTGCCCGATCAAGGGGGAATTGGGCAAGACGGCGATCTCCGTCAGATATTCCCGGAGTTCGTAGTCTGCCGTTAGGTCGTCGCCCGAGCGGTCCGGCAAGAGGCGCGAACCCACAAAAAACATGTAGGCCAATCCGGTCAGCACGATCACGAAACCAATTGGAGCAATTTCGAAAAACCTCAGCGGGGCCATGCCGACTTTTGTGATATATCCGCTCACGGCCACATTGGTCGAGGTTCCGATGAGCGTGCAGGTACCGCCGAGAATCGAGGCGAAGGCCAGTGGCATGAGCAAACGCGACGGGCTCAAGCCGAATCGGCGAGCGATGTTTACCACGGGCGGGACGAACATTGCAGTCACCGTCGTGTTGTTGATGAAAGCGGAAATGGCAGCGGGGACGATCATGACGACCGTAAGCAGGCGCTGGGGACTTGATCCCGCCACGCGCGCAATTCCCCGGCCAACCGAATCGAGCACCCCCGTCTCTTGCAAGGCCGCGCTGATCACAAAAATGGACGCTAGAATAATCAGGATATCCGAACTGAATCCCGCAAAGGCCTCCGTCGGCGTGAGGATCCCGGAAAGCAACAGACCCAGCAACAGGAGGAGAGTGATGACATCGACCGAAAACGTCTCCCGCGAGAATAAATAGACGCCAAGCGCAAGCAATCCGAGGACGATGACAATATTCACGATCAAAAAGGTCGTTATTTAAACTCGCAGGGATTTCCTCAGAGTCGATGAAATATTTAGCAATTGATTTATCGTCCGATTCCGACTGCGCGATCGGCGAGCAGACGGGGGAAATTTAGTTTCACGCATTCAAGCCCTGGCGGATTTGCTCGGCGATGCGGACAAATTCCTTGGCGATCGGGCTGTCGAGATCGGCCGCTACGAGGGGTTGGCCCTTGTCGCCGGATTCGCGGATCCGGGGTTCCAGCGGAATTTGACCGAGGAGGGGAACGCGGAGCCGGGCGGCTTCCCGTTCGCCGCCGCCGGATCCGAAAATGTCGTAACGAACCCCGTCGCTGGGACAGAGGAAGTAGCTCATGTTTTCCACCAGTCCGAGGACGGGAACATTGGTTTTCTCAAACATGCTGGCGGCCTTGCGGGCATCGATGAGGGCGACTTCCTGAGGCGTGGTCACGAGGATGGCCCCGCTGAGGGCGATGGTTTGCACGATGGTGAGTTGAATGTCTCCGGTGCCTGGAGGCAGGTCGAGGATGAGGTAATCGAGTGGAGCCCAGGCGACTTGCTTGAGAAATTGTTGGGTGTAGCGGGTGACCATGGGTCCGCGCAGCACGGCGGGGGAGCCGTCGTCGAGGAGGAATCCCATCGACATGAGTTTGATTCCGTCGCGCTCGATCGGGATGATGCGGTCCTGGGCATCGGCCGTCGGTCGCTCGTTGCTGCCAAACATAAGGGCGATGCTGGGCCCGTACAAATCGCAGTCGCAGAGACCGACTTTCGCGCCGGTGGCGGTGAGGGCCAGCGCGAGATTGGAAGCGACGGTGGATTTTCCTACCCCGCCTTTGCCGCTGGCCACGGCGATGACGTGTTTGACTCCTTCCAGCCGGGCGGGGCCGGAGACGCCTGCGGCTTGGGCGGGGGCTTGAATGTCGATGAGGACTTCGGCCTGGGTGACGCCGGGAACGGCGGACAGGGCGGCGGTGGCCGCTTCCTTGATTTGCCGGGCCACCTGGGGCTCGCCGGTGGTAATGACCATTTGTACGGTGACATGGCCACTTTCGATGGCGATGTTTTTGACGAGACCAAAAGAGACGATGTCCCGGGAAAATCCGGGATATTTGACGCCCTCAAGGGCCGTGCGCAGGGACTGTTCGTTGAGATCGGACATGGAGCCCTAATATGCGGGACCAAGTGGAACGAACAAGAGAAGTCAGAAAGATTTTCGCAAATGGCTGGGAGGGATCCCCAGTTGCTCGCGATATTTGGCCACCGTGCGGCGGGCGATTGGCCATCCCCGCTCGGCCAGATGGTTATGGAGGGTCTGGTCGCTCAGGGGAGAATCGGGGAGCTCGGCTCGGATCATTTTGGCAATGGCTTGACGGACGCTCTCGTTGCTGACGGTTTCCCCGGATTCCGTGGTGTAGCCGGCGGTGAAAAAAAATTTCAACTCGAAGAGTCCCCGCGGCGTGGTCATGTATTTTCCGGCCACCGCCCGGCTGACAGTGGTCTCGTGGACGCCGACCGCTTCGGCGACGCGATTCATGGTGAGCGGTTGGAGGTGGGCGGTGCCCAATTCAAAGAAGGCTCGCTGCCGGGCGACAATCTCTCGGGAGATGTTCAGGAGGGTGTGTTGGCGTTGTTCGATGCAGCGGAGAAAAAATCGGCCACTGCGGATTTTGTCCCGCAAGTAGTCCCGGACTTCGCCCTTCGATTCGGGTTCGGCCAGCATGTCTTTGTAGGTGGAGCCGATGCGGAGGGCGGGAAGTTCGCTCTCGTCGAGTGAGACGACCAAATCGTCCCCATCCCAAGTCACGATCACATCTGGGACGATCACCTGTTCCTCGCCGGAGGAAAACGGACGTCCCGGGCGGGGTTCGAGTTGGGAGATGGTTTTAGCGGCATTTTGAACCTCGGTGACCGACGCGTTCAGGTCCTTGGCAATGGCGGCGAATTTCTTGCGACCGAGGTTTTCCAAATGATCGGCCGCGATGCGCAGCGCCAGTTCATGAGTGCCTTCCCGCTGATGCAATTGGAGGAGCAAACATTCGGAAAGGTCGCGGGCCCCCACGCCGGCCGGGTCCAGGTTTTGTACCTTCGTGACCATTTGAGCGGCTTCTTCGAGCGAGGTTCCGGCCTGGGCGGCGATTTCATTGTCGGTGGCCCGGAGATAGCCGTGGTCGTCGATATTTCCCACCACGGAGAGGGCAATTCCCTGCTCGCGGGCGGCGAGGTTCATGCTGCCGATCTCGGCCAGAAGATGTTGCTGAAGCGAGGGGGGGCGGGTTTGCGAATCGAGAAAATACTGCCACCGCTCGCTGGCTTCGGGCGTCCAAGGTTCCCGCTGGACGTGGTATTCATTCCACTCCTCCGCCCGCTCGCTCTTCGAAGCTTGGGGGGCCAGGGTTTCTGCGCCGTCCCCAGGCTCCGGAGCCGAGGGGACTTCCTCTTCGAGGACGGGATTTGCAGCCAACTCCGCGGCCACCAGTTGGCGCAGTTCTAGAAGGGGCGCTTGGAGCAAATGCAGGCTTTGCTGCATCTGGGGCGAAAGCGTTTGCTGGAGCGCGAGCCCCGGTGAAAGTTCCATGCCGGCCATTGCCGCCACGGTCCCTGCCTCGGGCTGTTGGTGCAAGCATTATTCGAGCCAAATTTCTGGTTAAATAAGTGGTCGGGAAAAGGGACGGGTGCGGGCGGATGCCCGAAAGTTGCCATCCGTCGAGCCCTGAAGCCGGGCAAGTTCCACCTCAGAGGAGTTCGCCTTGGGCGAGGGAGGGAGGCTTGGGCTTGGCCGCCGGGGCGGGAGCCTGTCCGGAAGCGGCGGCTTCTTTTTCCACCTCACTGAGGAGGCCTTTAAACTCACAGTCCCGCAGGGCGGCGATCAGTTCGTGGTAACGGGGAGTGATTTGCAATTCGCTGAGGGGCAGGGGGAGGGGGAGATCCTCATCCAGGGCGACCATTTCTCGGTTGGCGAGAATGAGGGGATGGGCCTCGATGAGCTTGGCGCGAAGTTTTTCGGGTTGGACTTGGTCGAGACTGGCGAGGAGATGGTCGAGGGTGCCGAAATCCCGCAGGAGACGGGCGGCGGTTTTTGCTCCGACACCGCCGACGCCGGGAATATTGTCGGCGCTGTCTCCGGTGAGGGCGAGGATGTCGCCAATTTGTTGGGGATCGACGCCCCATTTTTCCCGGATGGCGGCGGGGCCGAGGCGGGCAAAGGATTCCGTGCCGACATCGGCTTTGGCTGTGGAGTAGATGGTAATGTGTTCGCCCGCGAGCTGCATGATGTCTTTGTCATTGGTGGCGATGACGACTTCGTGCTGGCTGGCTTCTGCGACGCGGGCGTAGGAAGCAATCAGGTCGTCCGCTTCCGTGTTCGGCTGGCTGAGGCTGGCGAGACCGAAGAGAGGGACCTTGGCCTGGAGCCAATCTTCCTGGGGGCGCATCTCGTCGGGCATGGGGGGGCGATTTTGTTTGTAGGCCGGCTGGAGGGTGGTGCGCCTGGCGGGCAAACCGGAATCCCAGATGACCGCGCCGTGGTCCGGTTGGACATCGGCGATCATTTTCCGGAGGGCTTTGGCGAAGCCGTAAATGGCATTGGTGGGTTCACCGCGGGAGTTGGAGAGTCCGCGGATGGCAAAAAACGAGCGGTAGAGGTAGTAGTGCCCGTCAACAAGCAGGAGTCGCATGGAGGGAGAATAACCCCGCCCCCGACAGGATGACCAGCGTGATGATGCCGAGAGGAAAAACCAAGAAACGGTATCACGCGGAGGCGCGGAGACGCTGAGCTGCAACGGATGCGGAGCAACGGCCAGGCTTTCAAAGACTTCATTATATTAATTCTCCGCGCCTCCGCGCCTCCGCGTGAGTTCTGCTTTGCCGCCATTGGTGATCAGACTCCGGTGTGATGAACTTCGTATCCAGCTTGACGCGGTGCGGGATGTTTCCTAGTTTGCGCCGCCTGCATGTTGTTCAAAATCTCAGTGACCGCGATGGTTTTCGCGCTAGCCTCTTTGCCCTCTCTTCAGGCGCAGGCGACGGTGCGGGCTGAACCCACGGATTCTTCAGATTCGATGCCGACCACCGGAGATCCCGCCGCGGCCTTTGCAGCAGCGGAAAACATTGAAAATTCCGGCAATGTGGACACGGCGATTTCGGCCTACAAATTTTTCATTAAAAATTTCCCCACGGCGCCCCAGGCCTCCAAGGCCCAATTTCAGATTGCCAATCTCCTCGCCAGTCGTGGCGATGCGAGCAAGGCTTTCGATGCCTATCAAACCCTGGTGACGACCTATCCCGACACCTCGGAGTTCGACGAGGCCGTTGCTCAGCAGGTGATTATTGCCAATGAGTTTTTGCAGGGCCGGAAAGTGAAGTTTCTCGGCATGCCGATGTTGTCCGGGACCGAACGGGCGCAGAAAATGTACGAATCCATTTTGAATAATGCTCCTTACAGCCGGCATGCGGCTATTGCGCAGTTCAATCTGGGACTTTCCTTGGAGCGGCAGAACATGATTGCGGAGTCGCGGAGCGCTTATCAAAAGGTGTTGGATCGCTATCCGAACAGCGACGTCTGCGATGATGCCCTCTATCAGATTGGGTACATCTTTATGAAACAGGGACTGACTGGGGATTCGCAGGACTTGTCAGCGCTCATTTTGGCCCAGCAGACCTTTGAGGATTTTCTCCTTCAGTATCCCGGCAGCGAAAAAGCGCCTCAAGCCCGCGACAATCTCGTCACCATTGGGAACGATGAGGCAGGCGACTTGATGCGGATCGCTGCTTTTTACGATCGGACCAAGGACTACAAAGCGGCGATCATTTATTACAACGACATCGTGCGGAAACAGCCCGACACCGCTGACGCCAAGATCTCCCGATCCCGGATTGAGGAATTGCGGGCTCAAGTCGGCGACGAGGCCCTCCGGGTAGGTTCCGAGAATGCCGAATCCGGGGAGAAACTCGCTTTGCGCCGGCGCCTTCAGGCTCAGGTCGAAACTTCCTCCTTGGCGAATTTTTCAGGTCCTCCCAACCGCGACATCGTTCCGGATGAATTGCCGGTGGTGAAGAAACCCCGTTTCCGCTCCGATATCCGGAACTTGCAGCCGCTGCCTGCTCCGGTCGAACCCCTTTTGCCCACCGAATAATGCGTCTCCTTACCACATTGCTCGTCGTGACCCTCCTCTCGGGATGTGGATATCAGCTGGGCGAAATTCGGCCCACGCCGATGCGCTCGGTCCGCACCCTCGCCGTGCCCACCTTCAAAAACATGACCTATGAGCCCCGGGTCGAAGTGCTTCTGGCCGATACGCTGATCAAGGCATTACAGCAGGATGGTACTTATACGATTGTCTCGGATGATTCCGCAGATGCCATTGTCTATTGCACCCTCACTTTGGTCGAGCGGCGTTCGAACCGTTCGGTGATAAACAATGTCCTCGCCACGAGCGAGTTTGGGCTCACGTTGGAGATTTCCTATGAGGTCGTCGATCGTGTCACTGGCATCGTCCTGATGTCGGGTCGGGACCGGGGGCGGTCTTCCTTTTTTGCCAACAGCGATTTGCAAACCACCGAGCGTCAAGCCATCCCGATCGCGGCCCAGGATTTGGCGGTGCGGTTGACGTCCCGAATTTCCGAGGGCTGGTAAACGCTTTGTTGTTCGTCGTTCCGACGCCGATTGGAAATCTGCAGGACATCACCCTGCGGGCGGTTCAGACCCTGGGAGACGCGGATATCATCGCGGCCGAAGACACCCGCCACTCCGGGCGGCTCTTGCAGCATCTGGGAATAAAGAAGCCCATGGTCAGCCTGCATGAACACAATGAGGAAGCCCGCTGCGCGACGTTGCTGCGCGATATCGAGAGCGGCAAAAAGGTGGCCCTGATTACCGATGCCGGCATGCCGGGGATTTCGGATCCGGGGTTTCGTCTCATCCGCGCGTGTCGGGAACAGGGCCTGCCCGTCACGGTATTGCCCGGTCCCAGCGCCGTCCTCACTGCCTTGGTGGGATCAGGGTTGCCGGCCTCGTCGTTTTTCTTCGGGGGTTTCCTCCCGGTCAAAAGCGGGAGGCGCCGCTCGGAATTGGAACGCGCCATCGCCCGGAAGGAAACCAGTCTCTATTTTGAATCTCCCCATCGTCTGGTGAAAACCTTGGCGGTTCTGGTCGAAATCGCTCCAGAGGCGCAAGTTTGTGTCGCCCGGGAACTGACGAAGAAATTCGAAGAATTCCGGCGGGGGGATCCGGCGGGTTTGCTGGCCCACTATTCGGCTCATCCGCCCAAGGGTGAGATCACCCTCGTCCTGGCGTGAACCGACCGAGGAGGCCACCGCTGCGGCCTCGGCAGCGACGAGTGAGGTGGCTGGTTGGCGGAGCAATCGGAGGTCTGCTTCTCGCCCTAGCCGTGCTGCCCGCAGTTTCCCTCTCTATGCCCGGGATGGCATCATGTGTCTTCCATGGGTTGACCGGGCTTCCTTGTCCGCTGTGTGGCGGCACCAGGGCGGCCAGCGCCCTCCTCCATGGCAACCTGGCACATGCCTTGCATCTCAATGCCCTGGCGATTCCAGCCATTGGGCTGCTTTTGCTCATCGCGCTTCTTTGCTTGGTCGAGGCCATTCGGGGGCGATCTTTTGCCGACTGGGGCGTTCGGTGGCGGGAAGCCAGAGTCGTTTTTGCGGTGGCAGTGTTCCTCCTCTTGCTCTGGTGGATTCCCCATTTGTGGCAGGCCCTCAAGGATCCCGGGGCCGAATTGCTTGATCTTCGCAATCCCATCGCCCGTCGCCTGCATGAAGCGATGCTGGCGGAGAAGGAGTGATTCAAAAGAGATCAGCGGTCGTCTTTCTGCTCGCGTCCGCGTTTTTTCAGCATGATAGGCAAACCGGGGTATTCCCATTTCTCGCGGAGGCGGGCGCAGAGATAGTTGGCGTAGGGGTCGGTAATCAGCCGGGGATCGTTGACGAAGAGAAGGAAGGCGACGGGCTCGAAGGGCCGGGGATTCTTGAAGACGAGCTGGGTGACATAGAGGAGCTTGAAGCGGCGGCTACCTTGGCGCGGAGGCGCCTGGCGGTCCATGGCGGCCCGCAAGAGTCGATTGAGCTCGCCGGTGCCCGCTCGACGGGTCGCGTGCTCGCGGATTTTTTCCACCATGCTGAAGAGACGTTTGACGTTTTGTCCGGTCTTGGCCGAGAGCACGACAACGGGGGCATAGGAGAGGAAAAACAATTCCTCCCTGACGCCTTGGAGATGTTTTTCGAGGACCTCGCGGTCGTCCACTTTGTCTCCGGTGGCGATCAGATCCCATTTGTTCAGCACGATGATGCAGGCCTTGTGAGATTTTTGAATCAGGCCGGCAATTTTTTTATCTTGGGTGGTCACGCCGGCGGTCGCATCAATGAGGAGCACGCAGAGATCGGCCCGTTTGATGGTTTCTTCCGAACGCATGACGCTGAAAACTTCCACCGACGAATCGACGCTGGAGCGGTGGCGGATGCCAGCCGTGTCGCAGAGGATGAAGGGCTGGCCTTCGCGTTCGTAGGCCAGATCGAGGGCGTCCCGCGTCGTTCCCGCGATGTCGCTGACAATAGCGCGGCTGTCGTTGAGGATGGCGTTGACGAGAGAGGACTTGCCCACATTGGGGCGGCCGACCAAAGCGAGCCGAGGGGCGGGAAGGGCTTCGGCCAACTCCCGGGCGGTGGGGAGGAGGGTTTCAATCTCCTCGACCAATTCTTCGAAACCGCGGCCGTGGGCCGCGCTGACCGACAACATGGACTTGAACCCCATGGAGGAAAAGTCCGAGGCAAAGCCTTCATGCGCTTCCGTATCGACCTTGTTGACCGCCAGAATGACGGGGCGTCCGGCTCCGCGGAGTTTGCTTGCGAGTTCCCGGTCCAAAGGCGTAGCTCCATCCTGACCGTCCACCACAAACACGAGCACGTCGGCACTGGCTATGGCGATTTCTGCGGCCTCGCGGGTCTGGCTGGCAAAATCGGGATCCGGATCGGTGCCAATGCCGCCAGTGTCGATGATCTCGAAGGGCGCCTTACCTAATCGGCAAATGGCGGTGATCCGATCGCGGGTTACGCCGGGCTGGTCGTGGACGATGGAAATCATTTTTCCGGCTAATCGATTAAAAAGGGCGGATTTGCCGACATTAGGTCGGCCGACAATGGCGAGGCTACGCATGGGGCGGGTCGTGATGCCTTAATTGGCGGATTCCATCAAGAAGATAACCGACCCCACTCACCAGGGTGAAAAATCCCGCGACCCAAATTATGGGCAAATGATGGTCGAGTTGGAGCAAAACCCAAGACACCGCGATCATCTGAAAAGCCGTCGCCGCCTTGCCGGTCCAGCTCGGGTGGGGCTTGACGGTGCCATTGAGGTGCTTCATGACCACGCAGCCGGTGACAATGACGGCATCACGGGCAATGACGAGCACCGGAAACCAGAGAGGAAATCCATAAGTCCACTGGCTCAAACTCAAGGTGATGATGGCCGTGAGGAGAAGCCCCTTGTCGGCGATGGGATCCAAAATCGCCCCAAGAGCCGAACGTTGTTTGAAACGCCGGGCGACCCAGCCGTCCACCCCATCGGAGGCAGCGGCAACGATAAACAAAACGATGGCCGTGAGGCGTTGCCATTCCTGCGGATTCCCCTCCTCTACGCTTTTGCCGTAATAGACGGCGAAAAGAACAAAAAAAGGAATCAGCAGGATGCGCGCGATGGTAATTTTGTTGGCCAACGCCATGACGAATCAGGATTTGTGAAATTTGGGTGCGAAAGATTTACCACAAGAGGCACTGGGTGCACAGCGAAAGGCACGGAGAAGGTGCTGGATGGGAAGATGGGGAATGGGGAGACAGCCTTCACTTCCGCATCGATTCAACAAGGCAATCTCTGTTCTGAAAACGGTCGGAGATGTTTGCAGGCTTCGCCTTGCCTTCGGCTCTGTTACGGCGCTTCGCTCAAGATGACAGGCGGGTAGCCCTTTTTGGATAATTTCCTCGCCGGGTGGGGCGAAATTTTGGCACTGCTAACCCACTGCACTTCCGCTAAAAAAATTCCGATGCCCCCTGTCCTCAGTTGCGAGTCCCTGGTTTGCCATCGTCCTCAATGGGCGAAAGGTCGGTCGTCGCAAGTGGAGGATGTGAGTTTGTCTTTGGAGGCCGGAACGTTGACCAGCTTTCACGGCCCCGATGGATGCGGCAAGGGTCTCTTGCTTAATCTCCTCGGGTTGTTGGAGACGCCCGATGCCGGGATGATTCGGGTCTGTGATCACGAACCACTGACGATGACGGCAGAGGAACTCTGCGAGTTTCGAAATGAGAGGTTTGGGTTTATCTTTGATGCGCCCTGTCTGCTCCCAGCTTTTTCTGTGGCGGAAAATGTGGCCATGCCACTCTTTCGGATTTGTGGCGGCGACGCCCGTTCCGCCCGGGCCCGGACGATGGAGGTCCTCGAGTTCGTTGGTCTTGGCGACGAAGAAAGCACCCTGTCGGGCCGATTGGACGATGCCGCCCAAGGGCGGGTTGCCTTGGCCCGGGCTCTCGCCCATCGACCGGAGATCCTCATCGGCATCGCGCCGCGGTATGCCCGGGAGTTGATTCCACTGGTCCGGGAGGCGACGCGGGAATTCGGGCTTTGTGTGCTTTGGGCCGACGAAGCTCCGATTCCCGGAGCCGATGATTGTTATGCCCTCCAGAGCGGGCGTCTCCATGCGGCGGCTTTGTCATGAACGACGCCGGGTTGCAACTGACCACGCGGGACGGGGCGAAGAAATCCAGCCTGGCCTTTGCGCTTGCGAGTTTGCCGTTGGACCGCCGCCGCGATGCCCTTCTTTTTTACGATTTCTGTCGTACGGTCGACGATATTGCCGATGATCCTGCGCGACCAGCGGCCGAGAAGCGCCGCTTGCTTGATCAATGGAAGGTGGCCTCGCCGTCGGAACTGCCGCCGGAGTTTGCCGACCTCGTCCAGCGTCGATCGCTGGATCCGAATTTGTGGCGTGAAATTATTCTGGGGGTGGAGATGGACATCGAGCCCCGGCGTTTCGAAACGATGGAGGATCTGCGGGCCTACTGTTGGCGGGTGGCCTCTGCGGTTGGGCTTGTCAGTATTGAGATCTTTGGGTGCCGCGATCCGGGCAGCAAAGTCTATGCCGAACACCTCGGGCAGGCCTTGCAATTGACAAATATCCTTCGCGATGTGAAGGAAGATGCCGCCCTCGGACGAATCTATCTTCCCCTCGAAGACCTGCGGCGCTTTGGTGTCAACGAAGACAGTCTCCTCGCCGGTCGGCCAACCGGGGATTTTTTCGGCCTGATGAGTTTCGAAGCCAAGCGGGCTGAGGATGAATTTCGAAATGCCCGACAAATGCTTCCTTTTGCCGACCGCCAGGCTCTTGGGCCGGCCCGGATCATGCAGGCCTCGTATGAACGGATCCTTGCCCGAATGGTGGCGGGAGGATTTCAGGTCTTTCAAAAGCGTTACCGGCTCGCCGCCTGGGAAAAGGCGTGGCTTCTCAGTCAGGCCTTTGCCCTGCGTTTCACCCGGTAGCCGGGACGAAGTCGGGCGGCTTTGTTCGTAAATTTCATCATTTTTTCTTTGCCACCAACGCCATGAGCGGCGAGTTTTTCCCCCATGATGAACTACCAGCGGGCCGGGGTGGCCTCAAACTTCTCTCCGACGTTTGCCGCGGTGCTCGCCGAGGCGAATGCTTTTGCCGCCCTCTGCGGCGCGGCGCTGGAGATCATTCATGCCTCGGAGCAAGATTCGGAAAAAGAAGCCCGCTTTCGGGCCGTCCTGCCCGATTGTCCGATTCGGTGGGGGCAGGGGACCACGCCCTCCGAGGCGATCCTGGCCACGGCCAAAGATTGTCACCACGACCTGCTGATTGCCGGAGCCTTGCGCAGCGAAGAGTCCGCGCAGCCTTTTACCAATGGTGTGGCCAGGGAATTGCTCAATCAAGCCCCCTGCGATCTTCTCCTCCTCCCTCACCCGCATGATGAGCCGGTGCCGCTGGAGCACTTGGTCTTTGCTTTCGATCCTGGCGTGGCCTGCGCCAATTTTCTCCAGGAAGTCGTCCGAAAGCTCCGACCGGCCCGAATCACCTTGGTGGTAACGAAGACCCCCTTTGCCGATGCCATTGCTGCCTCACGGGGCGAAAAACCCCGGGATTTAGAGGCCTGGATGGAGGAGTCCGTGGACGGACTCCGCGAGGAAACGGTGGAGGTCGAAACCCGGATTGTGGCCTCGAATACGGGATATAATTTGTGTGATGTGGTCCAGAGTTTCGACGCCGATTTGATGGTGGTGCGAGCTTCGAAGGGCACGGCCACGCTCCCGATTCACATGACCTGGCTGCGGCAGATCATTCCCACCCGGCTCTTGTTGGTGCGGGATGGAGCTTAACTTCGCGGGTTGACAGGGCGGGTCGGAACGGCTTTATCTGGAGGCCGTGAAAGCGTCCCTCATGTTTCTTTGTGCAGCCGGAACAGTCTTGATGGCATCCTGTGCGCAAACGACGCTGGAAAATCGTCGTGATATGTACTCTCCTCAAAAGGTCAATGGGCCCTACACCCGCATGGCGAACGATGGCATTCCCGACAAGGAAGAGACCGTGGTCACGGTGGTTGAAACTACCCAGACCCGTTCGTCCGGGAAATAAGGGCTCGTTTTTAGCGGGTCTGTTTTTTTGAGCCCGCTCTGCTTCGGGTCAAAAACGGGCGGGCGGATGACTATTGCATCCTTTCGCCATCCGCCTTTGGCTCATCGTCCGCCTTGGGCTTCGGGGCCAACTTTTTCAAAATGGGTTCGATCGACGAATCGGCTTTGACCATCGCTTCGTGGATGGTCTGGCGATATTCCTTGAGGGCGGCTTCCCGGTCTTCCGGGGTCTTAGCGGCTTCCTTTTTCGCCAAAGCCGCTTGCACGGTCGGATCGGTTTGCGCTTTTTTGCGAGCCTCTTGAAGGCTTGTGCGTTCGTTTTCGTCCAGAGAACCAAATCCGGATTGATGGGTTTTAGGCCCGCCGGGACGCTTCTTCTGGTCAGCGCGTTGGGGATTCTTTGGGCCCGGTTCTTTCCGGCTCATTTCTTCCGGCGCAACACCATGCCGATCACCTTTACCGCCCTTTTTCTCGCGTACGATCTCGGCCAAACCGGGGTCAATCTCACTCATTTTCTCCCGGGCGGCCTGAAAGAATTTGTCGTTGGCGGCTCGAGCTTCGGTTTGCAGTTTTTTGATTTCGGGATCTTGCATCGCCTTCATGCGGGCGGCTTGGAAGCGTTCCCGAATTTCCGGTGACCACTCGGGGCCGTTCTTTTCCCGCTTCTTTCCCTCGGATTCCGCGGCGACCGGAGACAAGCTGACCAGAAGCATCAAGGTGGTGAAAGTCGTGAGAAGAGTTTTCATAGGTATGTTCGATGCAACCGGATAGGAGCGGGAAAGTTGCGGGATATTTATCTTGAAAACAGCAACCTATTTTGAACAAAAGGTCGCAAGCTACACAAAGGGAGAATTTGGGAGAATTCTCTGTTTGCTCTTGGCCGCTCGGAGGACGAGCGGCTAAATTCAAGATCGGATGGTTTTGGGAGCCGGAGGCGCCGGTTTGAGCGGAAGCACGACTGCAAAGGTCGCTCCCTCTCCGGGTGGACTGGTGACGGAGACATGGCCTCCGTGGGCCTGGACGATGTGTTTGACGATGGAGAGTCCCAATCCGGTGCCCCCAGCCATGCGGGAACGGTCTTTTTGTACGCGATAGAAACGCTCGAAGATGTGGGGTTGATCGTTGGGCGGAATCCCCGGACCATTATCCGTAAAGGTGATCGCAATCGAGTCGTTGCGGCGGAAGGTGGCCAAGCGGATGTGCGTTCCCTCGGGGGGACCATGGCGGAGGGCGTTCTCGAGGAGATTGGAGAAAACTTGCTCAATCCGGGCGGGGTCGGCGGTGATGCTGCGGGCGTCGTTGGCCCATTCGGTGTCAATCGTGGCCTGGTGGGCAGTGATGGCCGGATGGAGACGTTCGAGGATGGGTGGAAGGAGATCGGTCAACTCGATTTCCCTGAGTTCAAGGTCGGGAGAACGATGTTCCAGCCGGGAGATATGGAGGAGATCGGCGATGAGAAGCTTGAGACGTTCGCCATTTCGTTGCATGATGAGAAGAAAATTTTCTGCCACCGGGCGGTCGTCCAAGGCCCCGTCGAGAAGCGTTTCCACCGTGCCGGTGATAACGGCCAGAGGGGTGCGAAATTCATGAGAGACATTGGCGACAAAGTCCCGCCGCACACCTTCCAAATTGCGAACCTCGGTCACATCGTGAAATACCACCACGGCGCCGGGAATGCGTCCGCTAGGACGCGGTTGCAGCGGGCTGGCATGGACCTGCAAGTGCCGGAGAGAGGGTTCGCCGCCTTGGGGATTCGCGACGGAGCGGGTCAGCTCGATATGGTGAGGGTGGCCGTCGTCGAGGGCCCGCTCGATGACCTGTTGAAGTTCGTGTTGCCCGAAGACTTCCATCACGGTGCGTTCCAGGGGCGATTGGGTAATGGCAAACATGCGGTGGAGCGGCTCGTTGACGAGGCGAATTCGGAGGGCATGATCGGTAATCAAGACGCCTTCGATCATGCTGGAAAGAATGGCGCGAAGATTAAATCCCTCGTCGGTGATCTGGCGGTCCAACTGCCGGAGTTGCTCGGAAATTTTTCGAATATGGATGGTGGGGTCGCGAAAAATTCCTTTGGGCGAGTTGAGGAGCACGGGCCGGAAGTCTCCGCTGGCGAGACGGCGAAGGGTTTCCCGCAATTGGATGGCGGGGCGGACAATGCGGCGGTGGATCGTCATTGCGACGATGGTGACCAGCCCGAGGGCCAAAATGGCGAGCCAGAAGGTCAAGAGTTCGACTGGGTGTTGAAGCGATAACCTTCTCCGCGAATCGTTTCCAGGCGGGACGCATGAGCGCCCAATTTCTCTCGCAGACGTCGCATGTGGGTGTCGACCGTGCGGGTGTCGATGGCATTTTGATAGCCCCAGACATCTTGGAGGAGGGTGTCGCGGGAAAGAATGCGACCCCGGCGTTCAATCATGAGCGTCAGGAGCTTGAACTCTGTGGAGGTCAATTCCAGACGTTGGTCCTCCAGGCGGATCTCAAAGTTGGACTTGCTGACATGAAATGGCGCGACGTCGATATCATTCGAGTGCGGATTGGTCCGGACGCGCCGTAGCAGAGCTTGCAGCCGAAGAACCAATTCTTTGGGGCTAAACGGCTTGCTCATATAGTCATCTGCGCCGATTTCGAGCCCTTCGATCCGTTCTTTCGCCTCGCCCTTGGCGGTGAGCATGAGAATGGGAATCGACTCGGTCTCCGGGCTGTTCTTGAGGGCCTTGCAGATGGAACGACCGTCCAGTCCCGGTAACATCAGATCGAGGACAATGGCATCCGGACGACTCTCCTGCGCCATAGCGAGCCCTTCCTTACCTTCCATTGCGACGAGAACGGAAAATCCCGCCTTATTCAGATTGTAGCGGATCAGATCGACCACATCTCCTTCATCTTCCACTACAAGCACGGTATCTTTCATCACGAGTGGCCTCTTAACGACCGAGCCATCGGCTGGCAAGTTGTATCGCGAGGCAATCCTGTCACAAAGTGGTCTCAACCTGCGGAAAAGGTCCCTGACGAAAAAGGATCCGGGCCACTCGCGAGATTGTTCAGAACAAATGAAACTGAACTGCGGTGGCCCGGACATGCTGCCTTAACCAGGTGGTTAGACGACAGGGGCCGCAGAACGTTCAAAAAAATTCTGAATTATTTTTTGGAATCGCTTTTTTGGTGGACGCTCTCTCTGAGAACTTTTTCTGTTAAAGTTGGAATAGGTTGGAGGTCAGGCTTTAGCCTGAGACGGAGAGGTGCCGGCTTTTGGCTGAACAGCCTAAAGGCTGGACGATAACGCCTTTCCCAATCAAATGGGAAAAAGCCTTGCGCTCTCTCCGAGGGTGCCGCGAATAACGGGTCATCTTCCGTCCGCGGAGCGCGACGGTTATGGAGGCAAGAACTTCGCTTCCGACTAAAAAACAGGGAGTTTTATTCCACTTCGGTTTCCACTTTGAGCGGATCCAGCGGAGGGCCCTGAGGAAAGCGAGTGGGGATGAGAGGGGGTCCGGCGGGATCATCTTGCGAGGGCCAATAGACGTCGGAGATCCGGGTCCAAGTGGTGCCGACTTCGGGCAGAAGGGTGCGGGCCTTGAGTTTGGTGCGGACTTCTTTGCGGAGATCTTTGCTGGAGGCGTCGTCGGGCGAATCCAGTTGGAGGCCCCGGAGGATCACCTGGACTTGGTCAATGACCTGATAATGGAGGAAACTGAAGGTTCCTTCCGGGGTGTCCTTGGTGCCTTTGACTGATTTCATGGTGAGAAATTTCGAATCCCCCACCCGGGAGATCCAAGCTTCGTACTCGACGGATTTGGAAGTGTCTTTTTGTTGGCACCAAATCGAATAGCGGGCCCCGGAAATGGGCAGAACGCCGACCTGATAAATTTTGCCGGCGTCGTCCTTGTATTCCCAAACGCCGAGAAGCCAGGTGTTGATGTCCTTGGTGGGCTTGTCGGTCAGGGGATTTAGGTACTTCTGACAGCCTGTGGCCAGGGATACAATGGCTAGCAAAGCCAGCGCGTAAAAGCTCGTCCTCATCATTCGGGCGGCGACTATATCCAGGTCCCCGACGGAATGACACTGTTTTTCGGAACCACCACAATCCCGTCGCGGACGTAGTATCCTTGTCCGTCCGTGTCCGGAGCCTTTCCCCTCGGGGAAATGACCACCTTGTCTCCGATGCGGGCATTTTTGTCGATAATGGCATTCTCAATGTGGCAGTCGTGTCCGATCCCCGTGAGAGGTTCGCCCGCAAGAGGGGCGGGGAGATCTTCTTCAAAATGGTCGGCTCCCATAAGGATGACATTTTTCAAGGTGGATCCGGGCCGGACGACCGAACGGATACCGATGATGCACCTGTCGATGGTGGCAGCCTCAATGACGCAGCCGTCTGAAATCATGGTGTCGTTGATGGTGGCGCCTCGAATGACGGTGGCAGGCAAAAATCGCGGGCGGGTAAAGACCGAGGCCCCGGGAACATTAAAGCTGAAGGCGGGGTTGCGGCTGGCCAACTGCAAATTGGCCTCAAAGAACGCCTTGATGGTGCCGATGTCCTCCCAATAGCCTTGGAAAATGTAGGCATGGACCTTGTAGGTCTTGATGGCCGCAGGGATGATGTGTTTGCCGAAATCGACCAAGTCATTATCCAGGCAGGCCTTGAGGACCTCGCGGTTGAAGACATAGATGCCCATTGAGGCTTGGTAGAGATCGGCGTCGGCGGGTTGGCCGATGGATTGGAGCAGGTCCGGGGGAATCCGGAGACTATCAAGCACCTCAGGGGCATCGGGTTTTTCCACAAACTCGTGGATCCGGCGTTCCGGGTCCGAATGCATGATACCGAAATCGGTGGCCGCTTCGCGGTCGACCGGAATGGTGCCGATGGTGAGATCGGCCCCGGTTTCCAGGTGTTGCCGGATGACGAGGCGATAGTCCATCCGGTAGAGTTGGTCGCCACTGAGGATGATATAATAATCCACCGGCAACTCGAGAAAGTAGCGCATGTTCTGGCGGACGGCGTCGGCCGTGCCCTGATACCACTTCGAACCTTCGGGGGTCTGCTGGGCGGCGAGAATTTCGACAAAGCTGGGGGTGAAGTTATCGAATTTGTAGCTGGCGTTGATGTGACTGTGCAGCGACATGCTATTGAACTGCGTTAGCACGTAGATGCCGCGGATGCCGGAGTTCAGGCAGTTGCTGATGGGGATGTCCACCAAGCGGTATTTGCCTCCGAGGGGGACGGCCGGTTTGGCTCGTTCCTTGGTCAGAGGGAAGAGCCGCGATCCCGCGCCTCCTCCCATAATGATGGCCAAGGTTCGATTGACGGGCGGGATCATGGGCGGAGCACTCATCGACTTGAGAAGGAATGGAAATTGCAACTTGCCCGCTGGCTGGGCAGTTGTCACGATTCATTTTAAATGTGTGGAATTGTGGGTTATATTGGTCGGGCGGAAGCGGTGCCTATTCTTTTGGATGGTTTGCGTCGTTTGGAGTATCGCGGTTACGATTCGGCCGGAATGGCGGTGCTGGATGGCTCCACTCTCTCGGTGCGCAAATCCATTGGCCGGATTCAGAATCTCGCCGAGGTGATCGCCCAGGATCCTCCCGTCGGTCGGCTCGGAATCAGTCACACCCGGTGGGCGACCCATGGGGCGGTCAGCAGCGAAAATGCCCACCCGCATTTTGACCGCAGCGGTCGGTTGGCGCTGGTCCACAATGGTGTGATCGAAAATCATCAAACCCTGCGGATGCGATTGGAAGCGGCCGGGCATGTTTTCACCTCGCAGACCGACACGGAAGTGCTTGCTCATCTGGTCGGCGAGGCCTTCGATCGCCAGGGCGAAGCGTCGGAGGCGGGCTTGATTGAGGCCCTCCGCGAGGCCTTGCGGCAGGTGATTGGCACCTATGGCATTGCCATATTGCATGCCGACGTGCCGGGGCTGCTGGTGGGGGCTCGGCGAGGCAGTCCTCTCGTTCTGGGTGTCGGACGCGGGGAGCATTTTCTGGCCAGCGATGTCAGCGCCGTCGTCAACCACACCCGGGAGGCGGTCTATTTGAATGACTACGAAATCGTCGCGCTGCGCGAGGACGGGTTCGAGATTTCCACTTTGGCCGGAACGGATGCGAGCTTCGAGGTCAGCAAGGTCGAATACACTTCGGAGGATGTGGACAAAGGGGAATACCCTCATTACATGCTCAAGGAAATTCATGAGCAGCCCGCGACCGTGCGCGATGCGCTCCGAGGGCGGCTTTCTCATGAAGAGGGGACGGTTCATCTCGGCGGACTCAATATGAGTAACTCGGAGTTGCGGGGGGTCGAACGTCTGGTCCTGAGCGGTTGTGGGTCCGCTTTCCACGCCGCCATGGTGGGTGAGTATTTGATCGAGTCGCTCGCCCATGTGCCGGTGGAGTGCGAATTCGCCAGCGAGCTACGCTATCGCAATCTTCCCATGACCCGCGACACGCTGGTCTTTGTCATCAGTCAGAGCGGCGAAACGGCCGATACTTTGGCCGCCTTGCGGGAAAGTCAGCGCAAGGGGCACCGCACTCTCGGGATTTGTAATAATGTCGCCAGCACTATCGCGCGCGAAAGCGATGGCGGGGTCTATATGCATGCCGGTCCGGAGATTGGGGTCGCGGCCACAAAGTCCTTCACCTCGCAACTCACCATCATGACTTTGCTGGCGTTGCTCTTTGGACGCATTCGTCATCTTTCCTACGGGGAAGGCATGGAGATCATTGCCGAATTGGAAAAACTGCCCGAACTGGTCGCCAAAACGCTCGAACTCGAAAGCCAGGTCGCTGCCATTGCGAGAAAATATGCCCGGGCGGAGAATTTTCTCTTCATGGGGCGGCAGGCAAATTATCCGGTCGCGCTGGAAGCCGCCCTCAAATTGAAGGAGATCAGCTACGTGGCGGCTTCCGGGCATCCCAGTGCCGAGCTCAAGCACGGAGTCATCGCCTTGGTCAGCGAAGAAACGCCTTCCATTTTCATTGCGCCGAACGATGCGGTTTTTGCCAAAAATCTCAGCAACATCGAGGAAGTGAAGGCCCGCAAAGGTCCGGTCATCGCGCTGGGAACCGAGGGCGACACCGAACTGGCTCGCGTGGCCGACGATGTCATTTTGATCCCCAAGGCTCCTGATTATTTGGTGCCCATCTTAGCCTCCATCCCCCTGCAACTCTTTGCCTACACGGTTGCGGTGGAGCGAGGTTGCGATGTCGATAAGCCGCGCAATTTGGCCAAAAGCGTGACGGTGGAGTAGGGAAGGCAGAACCTTCGAACCCTGCCTTTAAGATTGCGGGACGAAAGTCACTCCAAACCCGGCGGGGGCGGGCACGCTTTGTCCGGTGGAGGTGAGGCGGCCGGTTTCGGGATTGATCGCGAAGACGGTCAAAGTATTGCCGCCCTTGCCGGCGACGACGAGCCACTTGCCGGTCGGATCAATGTCCATGCCGCTGGGGATGGCGGTTTCGGCCGGAAGGTTTTCCAGCAGAGTGAGACGACCATCGGAAGCAATGGCGTGAACGGCGATGAGATCGTCGCCCCGATTGGAGACATAGAGCCATTGGCCATTGGGATGGATGCAGATCTCCGCCGTGGAAATTCCTTTGCGGGGTCCGGGTCCCTCGGGGGAACAAGAGACGGTTTCGATGGCAGTGAGCACGCCTGACTCTGGATTGCGGGAAAAAACCGTCGTGCTGATTCCCATTTCGTTGCAGGCATAGACGAAGCGCTCGTCAGGCGAGAAAACGAGATGACGGGGGCCACTGCCGGGAGGCACAACTCCAGCGGAAGGTTCCGTGGGGGTGAGGGTGCCTTTTTTGGTATCAAACTGAAAGCTCCAGACCTTGTCCGCTCCGAGGTCGCAGACATAGACAAAGCGGTCGTCTGCACTCGCGGAAATGCCGTGGGCGAAGGATTTTTTCTGAAGTTGAGCCTCCGGTCCCGTTCCCTCAAATTGAACCATGGTACTGCGTTCGCCGAGCGAGCCGTCGGGGAGCACGGGGAAGCAGGCAATATTCCCTCCGGTATAGTTGGCCACGAAGACATGGCGGCCTTTGGAATCCATGGAAATATGGCAGGCGACCGCTCCTTCGGAGGAGCGGGTATTGAGCGGCTTGAGCGCCCCTCCCTCCCCGAGGGCATAGGCTTCCACGGTTCCTCCGTCGGCATCCGTGGCCGCATAAAGGAACTTGCCGTCGGGGGAGACGGTGGTGAAAAGCGGATTCTTAGTTTCCGCCACCAACGTGACCGGGCTCAGTTTTCCTGTCCCGGTATCGATCGTTCCGGTATAGATCCCTTTGCTGTCACTTCCCTGGGTGAAGGTGGCAATGTAAAACGGAGCTTCGCTGGCGGTGGCAGATTGCAATATGGTCATGGCGATGAGTGAGAATGTGATCGTGTGAGAAAGGCTTGCGAGGAGCGGATGCATGGCGACGCTCCCCTGTGGTCAGGCTTACGCCTGGGTTGCGACTTTCATTTCGTAGGAATACAATTCCTCCGGTTTGAAGAATCGTTTCAGCTCGATCTCGGCATTCTCCGGCGAATCCGAGGCGTGGCAGACATTGACCATGACATCGACACCGAAATCCCCGCGGATCGTTCCTTTTTCTGCTTTTTTGGAATCGGTCGGCCCCAGAAGGGTGCGGATCTTGCTGACGGCGTCTTCACCGGAAAGCGCCAGCGCGATGGCGGGAGTGGATTGCATGAAGGCTTCCACTTCAGGGAAAAAGGGTTTGTCCGCGATGTGGGCATAATGCTCGCGGAGGATTTCCTTGGAGGCAGTGAACATTTTGCATCCGCGAATTTGATAGCCGGCCTCTTCGAAGCGTTTGAGGACTTCGCCGGTTTTCCGTGCGGCAATACAATCGGGTTTGAGCAGAATGAGAGTGGTTTGCATAGGGTCGTGGAATCTAGCCGCGCTTTTCGGCACGAAAAGCAGAATCTGAAAGCTTGCGTCCAGTCGAGTGGCCAAGGCGTTCCGCCTTTGAGGGTTCGGCCGAACTCCGGTGGGACGCCTCAGCCACTTTCGAGATGAAGGCAAAGCTACTCATTCCGCCAACCGTTGAAAAATTGACATTATCATGGTCAATGGTAAATGTTTGGCATGAAAATTCCAGCAGGCAGATGCTCTCATCGCATCGGGCGGGAGCACTTCCGGCCATGCGCTGGCCGAAGCCTATGCCACGCTCTCCGGAGACAGACGGTTAAAGATCGATGCCTATGACGCCGCGAAAATGGTTGCGGACTGCGCGGCAAATCTCGAACTGGGCGATCTCGACCACGATGATGTCCTTGCGTTGATTCACCAGGCGCCATCGCGAGGTATTCGTGGCGGTTCTTTCTGCGATGCTTTTCATGCCGAGGTTGCTCGCAAGCTCGGTTGCACCCGGATTCACACCCTCAACCCAAGTCATTTTCGGCATGTGGCGCCAGACTTGGAGATCATCCCCTTGTGAGTCGGTGATGGTCGCGCTGGCGTCGCGAACGACCAATGAAGCGACCACTGAACACTTGCTCCGGGGCGGCGGAGTGACGAATGTTCGTCCATGCCGATTTATGAATACGAATTGATTGATGGCGATTGCACCGCCTGTGGTGGGCGGTTCGAACTGCGCCGTCCTCTCAGTCGTCCGGCTTTGACCCATTGTCCGCTTTGCCGGAAAGCAGTCCGGAAACTGATTTCGGGAGTAAATTCCCCTTCCATCACCAAGCCACTTTCGGTTTCGGATGCCAAGAAGGCGGGATTCAAGGTGTACGAAAGACGGGAAAAGGGCGTGTACGAAAAGCAGTAGCCTGCGGGAGGGAAAGTCGGGAAGCCTCGGGATGAGCGGGGGGAAGAGGTCTTTCTGAAAGGAGATTGAGTTGCCGCTCGGACGCGGAGGACACAGCCCCTACGCAGTCGCTCCATGCAGAAGAATGGAGAGTTGATTTTTTAAGTAGGAATGACTGCCTATTAGGTATGAAGGCGACGGTTTCCCAAAAGGGGCAAATCACAATTCCAAAATCCTGCCGCGACCAGCTTGGAATCAAGACCGGGGCCATCCTTGAGGCCCAAGCTATCAACGGCACCTTGGTCGGCCGCCGGGTTCAGATGCAGGATGGAATTCACAAATGGCGTGGCAAGGGCAGACTCCCCGGCGGTGCCCGGAATGTGGACGACTATCTCGCGCAGATCAGGGAATGATTTTCTCATCGCGGCGCATGCCCGGACTTGCGCGGATCGCCTGGTGGCACGGGACCGCGGCTATCTGCGAGACTATTTTTCGGATCTCATAGTGCTGAACCCTTCGGCGCACGGTGGGAGGTAATGACGCAGGCTCTCAATCGCGGCTGGCGGGTTTCGTTTTTGCCCGCGCGCGCATTCTGGCAAGTCTGTGAGTCTGCCGGTCATCGTCAGGGATGAAGCCGAAGAGGATATCGCGAAAGCTGCTCTTTGGGATTACGGCAGCCAATCGGGTTGGAGATCCAGCGCGATGGATTGGATGCGCGGAGTCAGCGCGGTGGATTCGCCGCCGAGGCCGACGAGCCAGCCAGCTTCGGCTCCAATGTCGTCGAGGGTGGCTTCGAGCTTCCGAGCGTCATGAGGGTTGTTTGCGCTATTGGCTTTAAACTCGATGGCCAGGCGACTCGATCCGCGGTCGAGGATGAGGTCGGCCTCCTCCCCGGTGGCGGTGCGCCAGAAGTGGAAGCGAGTGAACGGGTGGGCGAGGCGCTCCCGGCGAATGATATCCTCGAGGGCGAAGCCTTCCCAACTCGCACCGCGGATCGGATGAGAGTCGAGATCCTGCGAACTGGAAATATGAAGCAAGTGGTGGAGCAGTCCGCTGTCGCGGATATAGATGCGCTGGGATTTGACCAGACGCTTTCGGATGTTGCGGAAGAACGGCGGCAGGCGGCGAATAAGGAAAACCCCCTCCAACAGATCGAGACCGTGCTGGACGGCGTGGTAATTGACGCCGAGCGAGTTTCCGAGGGCGGAGCAGTTGACCAACCCGCCTTGCTGGGCCGCCAGCATGGTGAGGAGACGGCGCAAAAAAAAGGCATCCGGTCGAAACCCGTAAACGGCCAGATCGCGTTGCAGCACGGTGTCGAGGTACGGCTCCCACCAGGCGCGGAAGTTTCCACGCAGTGCATCCGGAAACCCGCCGGCCAGCCAATGAGTGGCCACGGGCAATCCGGTTTCCGCAGGGGTCAGCGGATCAAGTTCAAGCAAACCGACGCGACCGGCCAACGACTCGGACACACCGCGAATCAGCGCAGGCTGGGCCGAGCCCAAGACGCAAAAATGGCAGCGACGATCCTCACGCCGATCGTCAATGGCGCCCCGAAGTGCGGTGAACACTTCGGGCACCGTCTGCGCCTCGTCCA
>Ga0105050_10000414_pt1 | contig 65274 bp, 63 predicted proteins | sample FRY01_FD_78088 | JGI IMG/M metagenome (GOLD analysis project Ga0105050, IMG submission 78088) | Freshwater microbial communities from Lake Fryxell liftoff mats and glacier meltwater in Antarctica - FRY-01 | ecosystem: Environmental > Aquatic > Freshwater > Ice > Glacier meltwater ...
AGCGGTGATACAAGAGGCGCTACCTAAATAGCTTTCGGGGAGAACCAGCTATCTCCGAGCTTGATTAGCCTTTCACTCCTAGCCACAAGTCATCCCCTAATTTTTCAACATTAGTGGGTTCGGTCCTCCAGTTGATGTTACTCAACCTTCAACCTGCCCATGGCTAGATCGCTCGGTTTCGGGTCTACTCCTATCGACTGCGCGCCCTATTAAGACTCGGTTTCCCTACGGCTCCCCTATACGGTTAACCTTGCCAATAAAAGTAACTCGCTGACCCATTATACAAAAGGTACGCAGTCACCCGTCCTTTCCGAAGAAAGTCAGGCTCCCACTGCTTGTATGCATCTGGTTTCAGGTTCTATTTCACTCCCCTCACCGGGGTTCTTTTCGCCTTTCCCTCACGGTACTAGTTCACTATCGGTCAGCTGAGAGTATTTAGCCTTGGAGGATGGTCCCCCCATATTCAGACAAAGTTCCACGTGCTCCGTCCTACTCGATTTCATTTGCGGCAAGTTTTCGTGTACGGGGCTATCACCCTGTATCGCGCTACTTTCCAGAAGCTTCCACTAACAAACCGCAAACTTAAGGGCTGGTCCCCGTTCGCTCGTCGCTACTCAGGGAATCTCGGTTGATTTCTTTTCCTTCGGGTACTTAGATATTTCAGTTCCCCGAGTTCGCCTCTGCATCCTATGTATTCAGATGCAGATACCGCTTGCGCGGTGGGTTTCCCCATTCGGACATCCCCGGATCAAAGTCTGTTTGCCGACTCCCCGAGGCTTTTCGCAGGCTACTACGTCCTTCATCGCCTTCAGCTGCCTAGGCATCCACCAGATGCACTTCTACGCTTGACCATATAATCCAGCGCATGTATTCGCATACGCGTTTTTATAGTCGGTTTATCGCCATAAACCAAAGCACATCAATTATTACCCGCATCGCAACAGCATCATGGGATGCCTGAGCACTTATTCAGCCATTGCGATATTGATATTACAGCTACAAAATCTATGTATTGTTAAAGAGCGCTGCCAGCTCAACCTATTCAGCCAAGCAGGCAGATTCACACTTACGCGTGTCGATCATCGATCGGTACGAATAAAAGTGATTATTTCAAATGAATAGCGCCCATTTCCCAGCGCGTTCGGGTTTCTAGTGATGGTGGAGCCGAGGAGGATCGAACTCCTGGCCTCCTGCGTGCAAGGCAGGCGCTCTCCCAGCTGAGCTACGGCCCCCTACTGGTGGGTCAAGTGGTTAGACATCCGCTATGGCCCTAAATTGCAAACAGATCTACTTAGCTATCTAAACCAGAAAACCGCTTCACCCAGACACTTGGCCAGCGCAATCGAGCTGGTGGGTCAGGGTGGATTTGAACCACCGACCTCACCCTTATCAGGGGTGCGCTCTAACCAACTGAGCTACAGACCCTAGTGTGTCTACCTGGTCTTCATTTCGTCATACATTGATGCAAACATCGCTTATGACTAAGACGTCACTGGATTAAATCTATTCAAACAAGCCATATGTGTGAGAACAACGCAATTCTCGAGAGAGCTGGACTCTTTCTGGTTTCTCCGCCTTAACGGATACGCCATCGAGCCTTTAGGTTTAAGGAGGTGATCCAGCCGCAGGTTCCCCTACGGCTACCTTGTTACGACTTCGTCCCAGTCATGAACCACACCGTGGTAACCGCCCTCCCGAAGGTTAGACTAGCTACTTCTGGTGCAATTCACTCCCATGACGTGACGGGCGGTGTGTACAAGGCCCGGGAACGTATTCACCGCGACATTCTGATTCGCGATTACTAGCGATTCCGACTTCATGGAGTCGAGTTGCAGACTCCAATCCGGACTACGAGAAGTTTTTTGGGATTCGCTCCACCTCGCGGTATCGCAGCCCTCTGTACTCCCCATTGTAGCACGTTTGTAGCCCACCCCGTGAGGGCCATGATGACTTGACGTCGTCCCCACCTTCCTCCGGTTTGTCACCGGCAGTCTCCTTAAAGTTCCCGGCTTTACCCGCTGGCAATTAAGGACAAGGGTTGCGCTCGTTACGGGACTTAACCCAACATCTCACGACACGAGCTGACGACAGCCATGCAGCACCTGTCTCTCAGTTCCCGAAGGCACCAATCCATCTCTGGAAAGTTCTGAGGATGTCAAGGGGTGGTAAGGTTCTTCGCGTTGCATCGAATTAAACAACATGCTCCACCGCTTGTGCGGGCCCCCGTCAATTCATTTGAGTTTTAACCTTGCGGCCGTACTCCCCAGGCGGAGAACTTATCGCGTTAGCTTCGCCACCAAAGCCTCAAGGGCTCCAACGGCTAGTTCTCATAGTTTACGGCGTGGACTACCAGGGTATCTAATCCTGTTTGCTCCCCACGCTTTCGCACCTCAGCGTCAGTTTTGGTCCAGGAGGCCGCCTTCGCCACTGGTGTTCCTTCCTATATCTACGCATTTCACCGCTACACAGGAAATTCCACCTCCCTCTACCAAACTCTAGCTTGGCAGTTTGGAATGCAGTTCCCAGGTTAAGCCCGGGGCTTTCACATCCCACTTACCAAACCGCCTACGCGCGCTTTACGCCCAGTAATTCCGATTAACGTTTGCACCCTCCGTATTACCGCGGCTGCTGGCACGGAGTTAGCCGGTGCTTCTTCTGTCGCTAACGTCAAAGCTTCAAGGTATTGGCCTGAAGCGTTTCTTTACGACTGAAAGTGCTTTACAACCCGAAGGCCTTCTTCACACACGCGGCATGGCTGGGTCAGGCTTTCGCCCATTGCCCAAGATTCCCCACTGCTGCCTCCCGTAGGAGTCTGGACCGTGTCTCAGTTCCAGTGTGGCTGATCGTCCTCTCAGACCAGCTATAGATCGTCGCCTTGGTAGGCCTTTACCCCACCAACTAGCTAATCTAACGCAGGCTCCTCTTCTGGCGCGAGGTCCGAAGATCCCCCGCTTTGATCCTTAGATGTTATGCGGTATTAGCTCGGGTTTCCCCGAGTTGTCCCCCACCTGAAGGTAGATTCCTACGCGTTACTCACCCGTCCGCCACTGTACTCGCGCCCGAAGGCACTTTCTCGTTCGACTTGCATGTGTTAAGCCTGCCGCCAACGTTCAATCTGAGCCATGATCAAACTCTTCAGTTTAATATTTGTATTGCTTCCCACGTGTCTCGGCTTTCACCGGTCAACGGAGTTGCGCCACTGAAGTATCGTGCTCTCTTCTGAATTGCGTGTTCCCACACATATGGCTTGTATCGCTCCCTGGGTCGTGCCCAGAAAGCGAACGTACTATTCATTTGAATTCTTAAAGAACACCCCGGGAATCTAGGACCCCCAGGGCAAGGGAGGTGCATTATACGTAGCGAAGTTCGCTTAGCAACTGCTTAAACAACTATTTCTGAAGAATGATCAAAAACCAGCTCTTCTTACCTTTTCTCACGAGATAGTAGCGACCAAACAGAGCCTCATCAGCCTGCAGTACCTTCTGACCATCACTGATTACCCTGCCGTTCATTGACACCGCACCACTCTGCACCAAACCGCGCGCCGCGGTGGTCGATTTCACAATGCCTGCATTCAGCATGCACGTCAGCAGACCAGTTCCAACAGGCGCATCTACAACCTGCATTCCGTCCTGCACCAGTTGAGAGATGTCGCTCTCATCAAGATCACAAAGATCGCCGTTGAACAAAGCAGCCGTAATATTCTCGGCCCGCAATAAAGATTGTTCCCCATGCACCAACTGTGTAACCGCACGCGCTAAATCCTTTTGGGCGAGCCTTGCTTGCGGCGACTCTACAACGGATTCCTTAAGTCGCTCAATATTGTCCGCAGAAAGGAAAGAGAAATACCGCAAATACTGCACAACATCCGCATCCGATGTGTTCAACCAGAATTGGTAGAAGGAATACGGGGAAGTCTTGTTGGCATCAAGCCAGATCGTTCCGCTTGCCGTCTTTCCGAACTTGCTCCCATCCGCTTTGGTGACCAGAGGCACAGTCAGACCGAAGGACTCTTGTGACAACTCCCTTCGAATGAGAGGTATCCCCGATACGATGTTTCCCCATTGATCGCTTCCACCGATCTGCAAGCGACAGTCATACCGACGGGCAAGCTCCAGGAAGTCCATTCCCTGCAGGAGCATGTAGCTGAACTCAGTAAACGAAATTCCCTGGCCATCTCGTTCCAGTCGAGAGCGAATGGAATCTCGCTGAATCATCGAGTTCACGGAGAAGTGCTTGCCGATATCGCGAAGAAACGTGATGACGTCGAGCTTTGCCGTCCACTCAAGGTTATCAACCACCATCGCCGAGTTTGGCCCCTCGAAGGAAAGAAAGGGTTCAACCTGTCGTCGGATCTTGCGCGCCCAGACTTCGACTACGTCGGTTGAATTGAGGGCTCGCTCATCCTTTCGAAATGTAGGATCGCCGATGAGCCCTGTCGCACCGCCAACCAGTACGATCGGACGATGGCCAAGTTCTTGAAAGCGCCGCAATGTGAGCAAAGGCACCAGATTACCTATATGTAGGCTGTCGGCAGTGGGATCAAATCCGCAGTAGAGTGTTTGCGGTTTTCGCGAGAGGTGCGACTCCAGCCCTGCACGATCTGATGTCTGGGCGATAAGACCTCGCCACTCGAGCTCGCCCAAAGCCCTACCCAACATGTGTGAAATGCCTTCTTTTCTTGTATGAGGATTTTACTATACTACGACCCCTCTTGAGACTTCGTTCAAAGATTGGGCGTAACCCTCTGCAATACATATGAAACTTTTTGAAAAAATACGTTGGCTGGTTCGCACAACGAAATTGGGGCAAGCGCAAAGAATGGCTAACTGATGTCCTTCGAATTCCCGAAAACACATCTCGTTGCCATAGCGTTCATTTGTGCAGGGTTATGGGTGTTCGGGTTCTCCGATTTCAAAGAGGCTTCTGAACCGGAAGTTACTCGCGTTGTAGCCACGACGGGACCGGCAAGTGATTCGCAGACGATCAAATCGATAATCCCTCCGCAGCCAGTAACAACAGCTTCAGTCGTAATTCAACCGGCCATCGATGCACAAGCTATCGAACACACAGTACAACGAGGCGAGAGTCTTGCCGTTGTCTTTCAGAAACATGGATTTTCTGCACCCGAGCTTCACGCGATGGCGACCTCCAAGCCGCACGGCGCACGCCTGAAGAATATCCTTCCCGGCAAGACCATTCGGTTTACGCTGGATCCGGACGGGATGCTGTCCAAATTGAGCTATGAGCCGTCACCATTGGAGGTACTTGAGTTTCAACGCGAGAAAGACGGGTACTCCGGAAAACTTACGCAAAGAAAGCCGGAGATCAATAGAGTTTATAGAACGGGTCGAATCAGCCAGAGCCTGTTTGTAAGCGCTCAAAGAAGTGGCTTGAGCGATGCCCTCATACTGCAACTTGCCAAGATCTTTCAATGGGACATCGATTTCGCACTTGATTTGCGAAGGGGCGATGAATTCTCCGTAATTCTGGAAGAGCTCTACGTCGACGGTCGATTTATAGGGCATCGCGATATTCTTGCGGCGGAATTCGTGAATCAGGGAGAAGTTTTTCGGGCCGTGCGATTTGAACCCGGCGATACCGGAGAAGGTGGGTACTACACCCCGAACGGAAAGAGTTTACGGAAGGCTTTTCTTCGCGCACCCCTGGAGTTCTCTCGCATCAGTTCGAATTTTGATTTGCGCCGGGTTCACCCTTTGTTCAACCGGCTAAGACCCCATCGCGGCATCGACTATGCCGCACCCTCCGGAACACCGATCAGGGCAGCTGGCAGCGGACGAGTTCAAATAGCAGGCAAGTCCGCTGCAAATGGCAACTACATCGTTCTGCAACACAGCGCTGAATATCAGACCAAATATCTTCACCTGTCCCGTTTTGCCAAAGGATTACGCGCAGGAATCAAGGTCAGACAAGGCGAACTCATCGGTTATGTCGGCCAGACTGGCTGGGCAACGGGCCCTCATTTACACTACGAGTTCCTTGTCAACGGCGCACACCAAAACCCGCGCACCGTGAAACTACCTAACGACGCCCCAATCAGCAGAAAACAACTCGTCGCTTTCCGTGAGTACGCCAAGCCACTGCTCTTCCAGCTTGATGCCTATCGGCAAGGCCCTCAAATAGCGGCGGCAAACTAATTCACTGATGCCTCGCTCCGAAGGTCTCTACATTGGGGCGATGACGGGCACAAGCGTCGATGGCTTGGACCTCGCGCTACTGTCCACCACTGGGAAATTAAAGATTGAACGGGGCGCAACGACCCCACTCCCGGAAGAGTTGCGAGCAAATCTACTGGCACTGGTCACTGGCTCGCAATTGATCGACCTCGACCTCCTTGGGCATGTCGACGTAGCACTGGGTCGATTCATTGGTCAAGCGGCACTGGACTTCATCACATCTGTCGGGCTTCAACCGAGCGACGTCATCGCGATCGGTTCGCATGGACAGACAATTCGCCATCAACCTGTAGGCCCGAACGCCTTCACGATGCAGATTGGAGATCCCCACCAAATCACTGAACTCACAGGAATTCCGGTAGTTGCGGACTTCCGCCGCAGGGACATCGCTGCAGGGGGGCAAGGCGCACCGCTTGTACCACCCTTCCATCGGGCTATCTTTGACCATTCGCAGGAACGAAGGATCGTGCTGAATATCGGCGGCATCGCCAACATCACCAGACTCGCTCCTGGAGAGATACTGACCGGATTCGACACCGGGCCTGGGAACGGGCTCTCCGACATGTGGACCGCCCGCCACCTGCACCAGTCCCAAGATGATGACGGCGTATGGGCACGGTCTGGCAAGTCGAACGACTTGCTCCTGAACACCTTTCTTGGCGATCCATATTTCGCGAAAACGGCACCAAAAAGCACCGGGCGTGAGTACTTCAATATGGATTGGATAGAGGCAAACGCTCTACCGTTCTCTTTGAGTCCCGGCGACGTTCAAGCAACCCTCATCGAATGCACTGCGACTTCGATTGCGCTTGCAATAAACGGAGAGTTTGCCAACACAGGCCGGGTCATCGTTTGTGGTGGTGGTCGAAAAAACACGTACCTGATGGAACGGCTGGGCAGTTTTTTTGCGTGCCCAGTCGAGCCATCAGAGAAGCTCGGTGTGGATGGTGATTCCCTGGAAGCTGCGGCGTTTGCTTGGCTGGCAATGAAAGCTATTGAGAATGAGCCGGCCAGTGAACCTTCCGTTACGGGTGCAAAAGGCCGACATGTCTTGGGTGCAATTTATCGATGATCGCGCTCACACGGAGAATGAATTTCCGCATCCACAAGTGCTTGAGGCATTCGGATTTTCGATAAGAAAGCGTGAGCCCTGGAGATCCTCCCGATAGTCGACCACCGAACCGACCAGATATTGGTAGCTCAATTCGTCAACAACGAGTTGCACCGCACCTTTCGCAATGACCGCATCTTCGTCATTGATGGCATCGTCAAACGTGAATCCGTAGGAGAACCCACTACACCCGCCACCCGTCACGAAGACTCGCAAATGCAGCGAATCATCACCTTCTTCCTGGAGCAGACCCGCTACTTTCAGTGCTGCCCTGTCGGACAGCGTAATCATGTTACTCATGGCCTAACCTGTCTGATTCCAAATTCATACATCACCGGATTTCCGACCCGGCAGACGCAGGACGGTATCGTCCTGCGTGGGCAATTCTTCTGTATGCACCAACTGTCCTTCAATGCGGGCGCCCAACTGCATTTCAATCAGCTTATAATAGACGTTCCCTTGCAAACTAGCTCTCGCGGCGATTTCCACTCGGGTCTTCGCAAATATGTCGCCTTCGACTCTGCCATTTACCACGACGCTGGCGACTCTGACATCACCGCGAATTTCGCCGCCCTCGCAAATCGTCAACTGTGCTGTGTCGTCGGCTCCCGAGATATTGCCAAGTACCTTGCCGTAGACATAAATCTCTCCGGCAAACGACACATCACCGACAATTTCCGTCCCCGCGGCAACCAGGGTAATTGCATCTTTGGCTTTCCTGCGGAACATCAGTCGGCCTCGACAATCCAGGGGAATGTGCGCTTTGTTTTCTTTGCATTTCGTCCTGCCGGGACCATTGTCACTGTGATGCGAAGTGGCTTGTGACCGGGCGGAATGACTACCTCACCCGAAAAATCCTGGAAGTAGCGAAAACTGTAACGAAGAGGATAGTAGTCAATTTTTTGTACTTTTTGGAGGGGGAGCAGTATCAACTTGCCCTGATGCTCAGCAACGATGTCGATTGATACGGTGCCAGACAATGTTGCTCTCTTCGATTCAGTCTGAGTGAGCAACAACTCATATCGGTAGTTCCGGACGATCTGAGTGCCAAGAATCTTGAAAGTCCCGACCTGCAGACCTCGCTCGAGACTGTCTGGCGCAAACAAAGCCCTGTACCGGTTGACCTCTTCTTTTATCGCCGAGAGTTCGAGTTGCAGCGATTCAAGATTTTCCTGCAAATCAACCATAGCGCCCTGTGAGACCCCCGATTCCAGTTCCGCTCCGGCCAGCCGATCAACCATGCTCCTGATTTCATTGCGGGCTTGGTCGAGGTTTTTTTCCAGTTCGAACCTTTTCATCTGGAGGGCCTGAAGCCCACTGACGCCGTAAAGGTAACCCGCCACTCCGCCACAGCCAACGCTTGCAACGATTAGCATTGCTATTGCAACGGGCGTATTCCAGGCCCGCACCTGCACTACTCTGACGGTCTTGTTCGCGAGCTTCATCTGGCTCGACTCAAGGACTCAAGATAGAAGACGCGAGTGTAACCTCATCGAAGCTCCGCCCGACTTGCAGGGTTCACACCATACTAGGAGACTGCGCCGACTGCCCGATAGGCTTTCAGGACACCAAAATGAGCAGTTGGCTCTGGCTCAAAGCTCTTCACATCATTTTTGTCGTTACCTGGTTCGCAGGTATCTTCTATATCCCTCGGCTCTTTATCTACCACTCCCAAACAAAGGATCCTGAGGACCGTCAACTCTTCAATCTCATGGAAAACCGCCTCTACAAAGTCATTATGATGCCAAGCATGGTATTGACTCTGGTCCTGGGCGGCAGTCTTCTTGCCCTCCGGTGGGATGTTGTGCACCAGTCGGGCTGGATTTGGCTAAAGCTCGTCTTGGTAGGCGCTCTTGTTGGTTATCACCACTACTGCGGAGCCCTCATTCGACGACTCGCTTCGGTCATGGCCACTGATCCACAACCACACTCAAACAAGTTTTTACGGGTCTTCAACGAGATCCCGGCTCTCCTGCTTATAATCATCGTCTTTCTTGCTGTGACCAGACCATTTTGAATCGAATTCGATCACACGAACTGTTTGCGCGTGCGTTAAAGAGGATACCAGGGGGTGTGAACTCGCCAGTGCGCGCGTTTGGTGGTGTCGGTGGAGAGCCCGTGTTTTTCGAGCGCGGCGAGGGCCCCTACCTCTTTGATGTCGATGGCAATCGATACATCGACTATGTCGCCTCCTGGGGTCCGATGTTGTTCGGACACACTCAGGCGCACGTCGTCAAAGCCGTAACAGAGCAGGCAGCCCGCAGCATGGGCTTCGGCGCACCAACCGAACTCGAAATCGAACTGGCCGAAAAAATACACGCACTGATGCCGTCCATGGAATCCGTGCGCATGGTCAGTTCTGGAACCGAGGCAACCATGTCGGCAATCCGCCTCGCTCGCGGGTTTACAGGTCGCGACCTGATCATCAAATTTGCCGGTTGCTATCACGGCCACAGTGACGCGTTACTTTCCAAGGCTGGTTCCGGCCTGCTGACGTTTGGCATTCCGAATTGTCCTGGCATTCCGGCAGAAGTTGCGGCGCTGACCCTGACGTTGCCATTCAACGATCAACAGGCGTTGGTTGATACGTTCGCCGCGTACCAGGACAAGATCGCTTGCGTGATCGTGGAGCCGGTGGCCGGAAACATGGGTTGTATCCCACCGGAACCAGGTTTTTTGAGCGCGCTGCGAAAAATCACTGATGACAATGGCACGTTGTTGATTTTCGACGAAGTAATCACCGGCTTTCGTGTCGCTATTGGCGGTGCCCAGGCGTTGTATCAGGTCAAGCCCGATATCACGACCCTCGGCAAGATCATAGGTGGAGGCCTTCCGGTCGGGGCGTTCGGCGGGAGAGCAGATGTAATGGCCCATATCGCTCCGGTCGGCGGGGTCTATCAAGCAGGGACTCTCTCCGGAAATCCGCTGACAATGGCTGCAGGGCTGGCCACCCTGAACCAACTGAATGCCGACCTCTACCCACGTCTGGAAAGACTCACCGAGGAATTGGCCAATGGCTTTGCGAACGCCGCAGTTCGCGCAGGAGTCAGGATCACTACCAATCGTGTCTGCGGAATGTTCAGCTTTTTCTTTGATGTGGACGCAGTCACGAATTTCGACCAGGTCATGCGTTCAAATGCACAGAAGTACCGCCGCTTTTTCCACAAGATGCTGGACGCCGGGATCTATCTCGCACCTTCGGCTTTCGAAGTTGCGTTCCTCTCGGCGGCACATAGTTCTGAAACCAACAGGCTCACAGTCGAAGCTGCTGAACGCGCTTTTTCTGACCTGACCAGATAAGGCCTGAATATTCATGTACGACATCTACGGATTGGGAAACGCGCTCGTCGATACAGAGTATCAAGTGGATGATGGTTATCTTCGCGCCCATGGTATCGACAAGGGTCATATGACACTGGTCGATGAAACAAGATTGCGCACACTGCTCAACGGGCTTTCGGAAAGGCCGGCCAAGAGAATCAGCGGCGGCTCTGCGGCCAACTCGATTTACGCAGCGCAGGGATTCGGCAACAGAACGTTCTACTCTTGTAAAGTCGCCAGAGACTCTATCGGGGAGCACTTTCTTGCTGACCTCAAGGAGGCAGGAGTTCAGTGCAACGAAAACGCGAGGAACAGCTCAGGCACCAGCGGTGAGTGTCTGATCCTGGTGACCCCGGATGCCGAGCGGTCGATGAACACGTTTCTTGGCATCTCGAGCGCGCTTTCGGCCGCGGAAGTCGATACATCGGCACTAAGCCAATCCAGGTTTTTATACGTCGAAGGCTATCTCAGCTCGAATGCCAGCAGTTTACATGCTGCAATTGCTGCAAAGGAGCAAGCGGAAGCCGATTCTGTGAAGACTGCGATCAGCCTTTCTGATGCAAGCATGGTTCTTCATTTCAGAGACGGTCTCGAACAAATGCTCGGCAATGGGGTTGATCAGCTATTCTGCAATGAAGAAGAAGCACTCACCTGGGCTCGTACAGATCGGCTGGACGTTGCCATCCACGAGCTGAAGGACATCTCCAGAGTGTGCAACATAACCCTTGGCGCCGCGGGCAGTCTGAGTGTGATCGATGGGAGACAGACATCAGTTGCCGGTTACAAGGTTCAAGCTGTCGATACAAACGGAGCTGGAGACATCTATGCCGGAGCTTACCTGGCGATGATATGCAAGGGCGAGCAACCGACTGATGCCACGCGTTTCGCCAATTACGCTGCGGCGCAGCTCGTTACGCACATCGGAGCCAGACTCCCGAAAGTCTCTGGCTACCAGCAGCTCTTGGCACAGTTCAAGAGCTAGTTAAGCTCGATCGAAATCGGTGAGAGTATGGAAAGCGAATCTGGTTCAATGCGAGACTTGTACCCGTACACTTCGATACCTTCTCCAACGGCCTTGTTCAGCAATACTGCAAATTCCAGATCAATGTCAGTCGCCGCGGCGACCGATTCGATTCCACTATGTTGGACACAAAACAGCAGTGCGGCTCTGTGGCCGCTGCGCCGGGCATTGACAAGACCTTCAACGTGTTTTCCTGCTCGTGTACTTTTTGCATCCGGAAACAGTCCTCTACCCGGCGAAACTTGCCAGGTAACGCTCTTTACCTCCAGATAGCACTTTGCGCGGCCAGGCCCACGCACGAGGAAGTCGAATCTGCCTTGCCCATCCGGTGTCTTTGCTTCTCTTGTGACTTCGTCACAATCCTGGAAAGGTGGTAACAACTGCAGGTCAAGCGCTTCAGCAATGAGTTCATTCGCTCGTGCCGTGTTGACGACAATTCTGTCGTCCCCCTGGACAACCACCTCGAGCGATCGTCGATACTTTCGGGAGATCGACTCGCTGACAGAACACCATACGGTCGAGCCAGGAGTTGAGCACTCCGTCATCGCGCCAGTATTCGCGCAGTGCACAGTTTCCACCCGCCCGTCCGGGAACCGCACATCAGCGAGAAATCGTTTGTACCGTCGAAGCAACACACCATGTTCCATTGGCCCCCAGCGCATCCGTCTAACCTCGTGACAGCGCATGTGCGATGCGTTCCAGAACCAGGTCCATGACTTCCACATCAACGGTACAAGCCAGACGGATATATCGCTCCGCGTTAACCTCACCGAAATCGAGACCTGGCGTGGTCGCAACCAGGTATTCGTCCAACAACCGACGACTGAGTTGGGATGCAGTCATCCTGCTGGCGGACACATCGACATAGAGATAGAAGGCACCATCTGGCGTGGCCGGAACTGCAAGACCAAGTCGCTCAAGTCCACGTTGCAGATGCATCGCACGCTCACGAAAAATCCTGCGGCGCCGTTCGTGTTCTGCCATCGCCTCAACAGAAAACGCCGCCAGCGCAGCTCGCTGAGCAATCGTGGATGGAGATATGAACAGGTTCTGGGCAAGCTTTCTAACACCATCAATGAGCTCCTCAGGAATCACAATCCAGCCGAGCCGCCAGCCAGTCATTCCGAAGTATTTCGAGAAGCTCTGCAGCACGATTGGCGCAGATGAGAGCGAGAGCACCGATCGGTATTCCGGTTGATCGCCGACCAGCCCCTGGTAGATTTCATCAACGATCAGGAAGCCACGATCACAAGCCTCATCAACTATTTTCTGCAGTTCCTGTCGTCGGATCATGGTACCTGTCGGGTTCGACGGGGATGCGAGCAACGCACCCCTTACCGAGTCATCCCATCGCAACTTCAAGTCTTGCCAGCGTGGTTGAAAGTGGTTTTCCGCATACACAGGTACCCTGTTGACATGCGCTCCCACGGCTTCAGCGAACACTTCGTTGCATGGGTAACCGGGGTCAGTGACAAGCAACCGGTCAGAGGGATTCAACAAGGCCGCCGCAAGCAGCAGGAGTCCGCCACTGCCACCAGACGTAATAACGATCCGGCCCGGATCTACCTCAACACCGAATCCAAGGTAGTAGTTCGAAATAGTTCGACGCAGTTCCGAAAGACCGGTGGCGCTCGTGTATTTGGTGTCGCCCCGGGCAATTGCATCCACGCCGGCAGATGAGATTTCCTTACACACTGCAAAGTCGGGCTCGCCGACTTCCATGTGGATGACCGATTTTCCGGAGGCTTCGAGTTGCGCAGCTCGCTCCATGATTTCCATGACGCGAAAAGGCTTGATGGTGGCGAGTCGATCAGCGAGTTTCACGGGGCTTCGTCCTTTCGGATTGTGAATCTGGTCATGGCAGGACTTTGGAGCCAGTCTATTGCAACCGGTAGAATGCAAACATCACATTACAGATGGCTGCGCGCAACGACATGAATCCCGTCGGTAGATTCGCCCCGTCACCCACCGGCAACCTGCACATGGGGTCGCTTTACGTGGCACTGGCGAGCTATCTCAGCGTCAAATCCAGGAACGGCCGATGGCTGCTTCGGATCGATGATCTGGATAGGGACCGTACTGTTCCCGGTGCTGACCGACAGATCATTGATTCACTTGCCATGCATGGCCTGCACCCGGACTCGCCGGTGATCTACCAGAGCAGCCACACGGAGTTGTATAACGCAGCATTGGCCAGACTGTCAGCCAGCGGCCGGCTGTTCGGGTGTTGTTGCTCACGCAGGGATCTCGAGGGCAGCAGCATCTATCCTGGCACGTGCCGTTCCCGGCCCAGCGACCCAATGGCCCCAACCCTCCGATTCCAGGTCATGGACAAGTCCCTGCGTTTTGAAGATCGCGCCATGGGCACCCAACAAGTTCGACTCGATCTGGAAATAGGTGACGTTGTGGTTCGGCGCAGGGACGCCTCCATCGCGTATCACCTCGCCTGCGCGGTGGATGATGGAGGCGGGGCTGTCACAGAAGTTCTGCGCGGAGCAGATCTGCTTGGCGCCACCGCCATCCAGATCAATTTGATGGATGCGCTTGACTTGCAAGTGCCGAGCTATGGTCACCTGCCAATCATGCGTAACAGCCACGGTCAAAAGTTATCGAAGCAGTCGTTTGCTCGTGCTCTGAATCCCAACCAGGCTTCAGAGAATCTTTGGTTGTGTCTTGCCTCGCTGGGGATTCCTCTCCCGAACGCTGCAAACGATTGGCTTGTAGCCGAGCTGATCGAGTACGGCAAACGGCATTTCCATATCGGACTGATCCCCACTGAGTTGCCCGTTGGCATGGCGGAGTAAAAAAGCGTGGCGTATTTGTTACCATCCGTGTCATGACTCAGGTCCTGTTGCTCGGCATCTCATCTCCCGTCTCGCTCCCGATTGTAAATACGCTGGAGGCCAATGGCTGCGTGACAAAATTACTCCAGGAAGCGGACTACGAAATTACAACGGCAGATCTGGCCTGCGAGCTCGTGCTGATCAGCGATCTATGCAGTAGTGAAATCATCACCAGCCTGCTGAAGGCTTCAGGCAAGCACATGCCCGCGATCATCGTCGCGGAGAATCCCTCCTATCCCAATGCGGTCTCTGCCATTCGCCAGGGAGCGTACGACTATTTGCCCTTGCCGTTAGAACCAGACAGTCTGATGGCTGCGATTGAACGAACCTTGCTGGAACATCGGAATCGAAAACTCTCCGCCAGCGACGTGGAAAATCTTCCTTTGATCGGAGACTGCGCAGGCATACGGGATCTCAAAGAGCGGGTTCTGGCGATTGCCGCGACCGACCGACCAGTACTCGTCACCGGCGAGCCGGGTTCAGGCAAACGCCGTGTTGCCAGAGCCATTCACGACGCTTCCGATCGTCAGAGATCGCCCATGATCGTCGTGAATTGTGCTGCGATACCAGTCGAAGGGATCGAAACCGAATTGTTTGGCAGAGATGCGAGCGCAGGTGGGCAAGCGATCAATGGGCTGGTATCCACAGCGCATCAAGGCACTCTTTTTCTGGATGAGATTGGGGTGTTGCCTCAGGAAGTGCAGGCGCGTCTTCTGCGTTTGGTAAGCACCCGAGAATTGCGCACCGTAGGTGGTTCGACTTCAAGAAAAGTCGATGTCCGGATCATCGCCAGTTCTCACATGGACCTTGAACACCTCAGCCGCCAAGGTCGATTCAGGAGTGAGCTACTCTACCAACTATCCATAACTTCGATTCGGGTTCCACCATTGCGTGACCGCGGCGATGACATTCTCACGCTGGCAAACTGGTTTCTGGCAAAGACTTCAACTCGACTTAAACGCGGCGAGATGAGCTGGTCACCCAGCGCACTTGCGGCCATCCGTCGATACAAATGGCCTGGTAACGTTCGGGAGCTCGAAAATGCCGTGGAAAGGGCAGTTATTCTCTCCAGTGAGAACATAGTGCTTCGCGATGTTCTGCCCATCGATACCGAACACCCATCCGCACTCAATCCGATTCCGGACAATCTCTCGCAAACCAGTCTGGAGGATTACTTCGTTCGGTTCGTTATTGAAAACGAAGAACTGTTCACCGAGACCGAACTGGCCGAAAAGCTGGGAATCAGCAGGAAAAGTCTCTGGGAACGCCGTCAACGGCTAAAAATACCGCGCAAACGCTCCCGGAGTCGGGAGCACCAAAGCCCTCCAGAATCACCGACAGCTGATTGACTATGCCTACAGCACCGCAACGAGTACCCGCTTCTATACACAAGATTGATCCGACCTTACTTGATGCCAACAGCCTGGAGGTAATTGCCAAGCTAAGAGCGGCCGGTTTTGACGCCTATCTTGTTGGTGGCTGTGTCCGCGACCTTCTGCTCGGCGAGATCCCGAAAGACTTCGATGTCGCGACGGATGCCACTCCGGAAGAAGTCAAAATGGTATTCAGACGAGCTCGTCTTGTTGGCCGGCGATTCCGAATCGCGCATGTGCGTTTCGGCCGCGACATCATTGAAGTGTCCACCTTCCGAAAGGCGGAGTCCTCCCGGGTTGAACTCAACTCCGATGGCATGATCCTAAGCGACAATGAGTATGGCACCCTGGCCGAAGATGCCTACCGCCGCGATTTCACCATCAACGCTTTGTACTATGATCCCCTCAGCGGTGACGTTCTCGACTATGTCGACGCACTCAAGGATCTGCAGGCCAGACGTATCGCATTTATCGGTCAGGCTGATGTACGTCTCGCTGAAGATCCTGTTCGGGCCATTCGAGCGCTGCGTTTCAAAGCGAAGCTCAAATTCGACATTGCCGATTCCATCGATGTCGCACTACCGGAAGCAGCAAGAAGACTGCAGGCGATTCCGTCTGCTCGCTTGTTTGAAGAGTTCAACAAGCTGTTTTTGCTCGGATACGCTCATGCTGCCTGGCATGTCTTCGCCTCCTCGCCGCTGCATCACACCCTTTTCCCGGGCACGAACCCGGCGAGCGAACTCGTCAGCAAAGCGATGCGCAACACAGACGAACGCATTGCAGCGGACAAGCCCGCCACTCCAGGGTTTCTGCTGGCTGTTCTGTTGTGGGAAGACTACGTTGCTCGCATGCATCGCTTCATGCCGATGCATCCGGCAATAGTCGCCAGCAACCTCGCAGCCGATCAATCCATCGCAGCGCAGACTTCGGTTATCGCTATTCCCCGCCGGTTTTCATTGTTCGTTCGCGAAGTCTGGGCCTTGCAGCCTCGTCTGGAAGAACCATCACCAAAAACACTGGAACGAGTGGTTTCACACAAGCGCTTTCGTGCCGCCTACGATCTGCTGGATCTGAGAGCGCAGATCGATCCGGCACTGTCGCCCATGTTCGAATGGTGGACACAGTATCAGGCGCAACCAGATCGTCGAGCGGATCTGATTGCCTCTCTTCCACGCACACGAACATCCACCAGCGGACGAAGACGAAGACGTTCACGCAAGGGTGCGGGAACACTTGCGAGCACGGCAGCGCAATGAAGAAGGCAGTTGAGCGTGCAACTGTCATTGGAACGCGCAACAAGACGCGCAACACTTTTGGTTACATCGCTATCGAGGGGCCAATTGGCGTCGGCAAAACCACACTCGCCAGCATGATTGCGGAAGAACTCGGTTATTCCACAGTGTTCGAGCCCGCCGCAGAAAATCCTTTCCTCGACGCTTTCTATCGCGACACTCGCCGCTACGCATTACCAACGCAATTGTTTTTCCTGCTGAACCGCGCACGGCAAGTTGGCGGAATTGCGCAGGATGATCTGCTGACGCCGAAGGTCGTCGCGGATTTCCTCATTGAAAAGGACGAGTTGTTTGCAAGGCTTACCCTCTCTCCAGAAGAGTTTGATCTCTATCAACAAATCAGCAACAAACTGGACCTCAATGCGCGAACGCCTGACCTTGTCATTTATCTGCAGGCCAACGTGGACGTACTGCTGACACGGATCCGGCATCGGGGTGTCAGGAGCGAACAACGCATGGAGACCGAATACCTTGCGTCACTGGTAGACGCCTACACGGAGTTCTTCCATTTTTATAACCGCAGTCCGCTTCTGGTGGTGAACGCAAACCACATCGACTTCATCAACAGCAAGGATCATTTCAAAGCTCTGCTTACCCGCATCGTCGAAATGACAGGGGTCCGCCAGTACTTCAATCCAAACCCGGAGTTATTGTGAGTCTGCCTTCCACATCACCTACCGAACTGTCTTCATGGCAAGCTCTGGCGCTCAACGCACAAACCGTTGAGCCCACGCAAGAGTTGCTTGCGGACGATGTTCGGAACAGCGCTTTGCGCATCACGACTTGCGGCATTACTGCCGACTTCAGCAAGCAGAGAATCAGCCGACCGGTTCTCCGGGAACTTGTTCTTCTAGCCGATCAGGCAAAGCTATCCGACCACCGCGCCGCGATGTTGGCTGGAGAGATTGTCAATCAATCAGAAGGGCGGCCTGCACTCCACACCGCTTTGCGAGCGCCGCCAGGAAAGGGACTCCCGGATATTGATCAACTCGTTCAGGACACGCTTTCCCGAGTGCGATCTTTTGTCGAGCGCATCCGCAGCAGTCAACATACGGGTATCACCGGCAAGGGCATCCGTCACATCATTTTCATAGGGATTGGTGGATCACATCTTGGCCCTGAACTTGCCGTGCGAGCGATTGGCAACGACGGCGTACTGGATATCAGATTTGTCAGCAATATCGACGGGAACGCACTCGTTACCGCTTTGAAGGGATGCGACCCTGAACGGACTTTTTTTATCACTGCATCCAAATCTTTTTCAACTCTGGAAACTCTGGAAAATTCCCGATCCGCTCGCAGCTGGTTCCTGGAACGCACCAATCAGGCAGCAGGAATCTCGAAACATTTCGCTGCAATCTCAGCAAACGTCAAAGCGGCGAACGAATTTGGCATTACCTCGGAGAACATATTCCCGATGTGGGATTGGGTTGGTGGCCGTTACTCGCTATGGAGCGCTGTAGGCATGCCAGTCGCACTTGGGGCGGGTACACGCACATTTGACGCTCTCCTGGCGGGAGCTCGCGCGATGGACGAACACTTCGAGTCAGCACCTCATGCGACCAATCTGCCCGTGCTGGCTGCTCTCGCAGGCATCTGGAATACCAATTTCCTCGGCGCCAACAATCATGCCGTGTTGGTCTACGACGAGCGACTGACGCTGCTGCCGATGTATCTGCAGCAATTGGAAATGGAGAGCAACGGCAAGCGCGTACATCAGGACGGCAGTGCCGTGACCACGCATACCATGCCAATTCTCTGGGGTGGCGTCGGCACCTCAGGACAACATGCCTATCATCAGTTGTTGCACCAGGGAACCAGAGCATACACCGCAGATTTCATCTTCAGTGCAGCCTCGGGGTCGGAACTGACTGATCACCATCGCTGGCTTGAGGCCAACGCACTCGCTCAAAGTCAGGCGATGATGCTGGGTGAAGGTGGTGTATCCAGTGAAAGGGAAGTACCCGGCGACCATTCAACGACAACACTGATTCTGGATCGCCTTGACGCTTTTCATCTGGGTGCACTGCTGGCAATGCATGAACACAAGGTTTTTTGCCAGGGTGTCATATGGAGCATCAACTCATTCGATCAGTGGGGAGTAGAGATCGGCAAACGATTAGCAAATCCTATCTATCGGCAATTGACCGGGGCGGATGCGAGCGGTCAGGACCGATCAACACGCTTCCTGATTGATCATTTGCGTGAGCGATCAGTACAGGAAACCCAAAGGGAGGCAAGGTGAGTACGGTTTACCCGGTTCCCGAGACGGTACGCCTGAACAGCCACATTGACGCTGAAACCTATGCGGTAATGTACAAACGATCCATCGAAGAGCCCAGTGATTTCTGGGATGAACAGGCGAAGACGCTACTTACCTGGACCAGGCCCTGGCACACCACCCAGGACGCCGATATGCACGGCGGCAAGTTTCGGTGGTTTGATGGTGGCCAGCTCAATGTCTGCTTCAACTGCATAGATCGCCATCTGCCAACCCGTTCGAATCAGACGGCAATCATCTGGGAAGGAGATGATCCTGCCGAGTCCCGAACGATCACCTATGGAGAGCTGGCAGCCTCTGTCAACAAGTTAGCCAACGGACTCAAGTCAAGAGGGGTCAAGAAAGGCGATCGAGTCTGTATCTATATGCCGATGATTCCAGAAGCCGCCTACGCAATGCTCGCTTGCGCTCGAATAGGTGCCATCCATTCAGTGGTGTTCGGCGGATTTTCTCCGCAATCCCTTCGAGACCGGATTCTGGACTCCGACTGCCAGACGTTGATTACTGCCGATGAAGGGCTGAGAGGTGGGAAGTTCGTTCCTCTCAAGAAAAACGCTGAAGAAGCTCTTGCGGCCTGTCCCAACGTCCATAGCGTAATCGTTGTACGTCGGACCGGAAACAACATCCCCTGGCAAAACCCGCGCGATGTCTGGTATCACGAGTTGACAGAGGGATGCTCAGATATCTGTCCGGCAGATCCTGTGGATTCGGAGCATCCACTGTTCATTCTGTACACTTCCGGATCGACCGGGAAACCAAAAGGCGTACAGCATTCCTCTGCTGGCTATCTGTTGATGGCCTCAATTACACATCGATACGTGTTTGACTACCACGACGGGGACATCTATTGGTGTACCGCTGACGTCGGCTGGATCACAGGTCACTCATATATCGTTTACGGACCGTTGGCAAACGGAGCGACAACCCTCATGTTCGAGGGAATTCCAACCTGGCCAGACGCCGCCCGGTGCTGGAATGTCATAGACAAACACCGTGTGAACATTTTTTACACCGCGCCTACAGCGCTGCGCCAACTCATGTCGCAAGGCGACGAATTTGTGAAAAAAACAAGTCGCTCAACGCTCCGGTTACTTGGATCAGTCGGCGAGCCGATCAACCCGGAAGCATGGGAGTGGTATCACCGCGTAGTCGGCGAGCGCAGATGTCCAATCGTCGACACCTGGTGGCAGACCGAAACCGGCGGCATCATGATCACTCCCCTACCTGGTGCCACCCCGCTCAAACCCGGCTCTGCTACAAAGCCCTTCTTCGGAGTCCGGCCTGCATTGGTGGACGCCAACGGGGCAATCATTTCTACGCTGGAAGCCTCCGGTAATCTGGTCATCACGTCGTCCTGGCCTGGGCAGATCAGAACGGTGTACGGGGACCATCAGCGTGTCGTCGACACTTACTACAAAACCTATCCTGGTTATTACTTCACCGGCGATGGTGCTCGTCGAGATGCGGATGGCTATTACTGGATCACCGGGCGCGTCGATGATGTCATTAACGTCTCAGGCCATCGTATCGGTACGGCCGAGGTTGAAAGCGCGCTTGTGTTGCACGAAGCTGTCGCCGAGGCGGCTGTAGTCGGCTACCCCCACAACATCAAGGGCGAGGGAATTTACGCCTACGTGACCCTGATGGCAGGAGCCAACATTGAACCCGCACGGCTGGAAGCCGAATTGGCTGACCTCGTGCGAAGAGAAATCGGTCCCTTCGCAAAGCCAGACCTGATTCAATGGGCCCCGGGTTTACCGAAGACACGTTCAGGCAAAATCATGCGTCGAATCCTGCGCAAGATCGCAGCCAATGATCTGGAGAATATGGGCGACATCAGTACGCTGGCAGATCCTGCCGTAGTTGAGGATCTGGTTCGTAATCGAAAGGTTGTAGCATGAGAAGCCTGACCGGTCGGGTAGCCGTCGTGACTGGGGGCAGCAGGGGCATTGGCAAAGGCATCGCGGAAGGTTTGGGTGAGGCGGGAGCAACCGTTTATATCACCGGTCGCAGCAGCAGCAAAATTGACCCGGGTGCAACGCTCACCGTCGAAGCTACCGCCGCCGCGGTGGCTCGACTTGGAGGTAGGGGAGTTCCCTGTGTAATTGACCACCGAAACCACGATGAAGTTGCCGAACTTTTCAAACGTGTGCAGGTTGAGCAAGGACGACTCGACATCCTTGTCAACAATGCGTATCAGATTCCAGATCCGCCTGTATTGGGTGGTGGATTTTGGGAGCATCCTGTATCGATATGGGACATTCAATGCGGTGTGGGATTGCGAGGCTATTACACGACCGCTGTTTTTGCCGCTCCGTTGATGGTTGCAGCAGGTAGAGGACTGATCGTGAACATCTCCTCCCGAGGTGGCCGAGAGTACGTGTTCAGTACATCCTATGGTGTTGGCAAAGCTGGTGTGGATCGGATGGCCCGGGATATGGCCCATGAGCTGAAAACACACGGTGTGGCGGCGTTGTCGTTATCTCCCTCCAAAGTAAGGACAGAGTTTGTTCTTGACATGGTCGCCAAAGGTAAAATGCAACTGGATCCTCTGACCTCGCAATCGGTTCGCCTGTCAGGACGATGTATTGCTGCATTGGCCGCCGATACGGAAATCATGAAAAAGACCGGGAGCGTGCTCACGGTTGCCGAAGTGGCTAAAGAATACGGGGTAGTCGATCCGGACCACGAAAACTCCCTCAATAGAGGCTAAACATCGGTGGCACCTTGACCACGTTCGGATATCATACGCGCCGCTCTTCGAACCAGCGGGAAGGCTTGCAATGGCTGCAAAGAAGAAACAAGTAGGTACCACAGCTTCGAAACCCAAGAAAATTGCGACGACCGTCAGCGCAAAGCAGGTCGTCGCCAGGTCGGATACTGCGTCCAAGAGCGAAAAGCCCATCAAGTCTACTGGCACCAGTGCAAAAACCGGTGCGCTAACCAAGAAGGCACCTGTCAAACCGACTGTCGCCAAAACAAAGGAAAAGAAACTGCCACCGAAAGCCGCGCAGACTGCACGACACCCGGTACAGGTCGAAACCAAATTGCCAACTCCAAAGAGCAAACCAGAAAGCAAAAAAAACGCAGATTCAAACAGTTCTGCGGCTTCAGTGCCCATAGCGGACAAACCTGCCAAGGCAGGGTCCCCGGTAGCAAATTCGACCCCGACGAAAACCAAAAAAAAAGCTGCGCCCAGCACGGTAGCATCGGTGACATCGGCGGCAAAGGAAACCACGGCGACTTCCCCAAGAAACAAAACGAAGCAGGACGCCTCGACCAAGAATTCCAAAACGGAACACAACACCATCGTGTCAAAAAGTACCGCGCGCCTGGTCGCGCCTTCAGATCTCAGTCCAAATCTGTTCAGCGGTCCCATCCATGGGATATCACCTTATCAGCCTAAACCGGGCGAAGAATACATGAGCGATGGTCAGGTAGATCACTTCCGCCGGATACTCATGAACTGGAAGCGTGAATTGATGGAAGAGGTTGATCGCACCATCCATCATCTGCGCGATGAGGCCACAAACTTCCCCGATCCAAATGACCGCGCAACCCAGGAGTCAGAATTCGGGCTCGAACTCCGAGCTCGTGATCGAGAAAGAAAGCTTCTCAAGAAAATTGATGCAGCACTGGCTCGGCTGGATGACGGCTCTTATGGCTATTGCGAAGAAACCGGAGAAGACATCGGACTTCGTCGACTTGAAGCACGGCCGATCGCAACGTTGTGTCTGGAAGCACAGGAAAGGCACGAACTCGTAGAGCGTCATTACGGAGAGCGAGAGGATCGATTCCGCTCGTAGACTGCTTGATCCCGGCAAATTCGGCGCGTTGACTCCAGCACCACCTGCCACCCGCCAATCGAACGAGTACCGGAACTGCAACTTGCAGTTCCGGTCTGTCCATCACGAATCAGCTAAGCCGCTTCGTAGTTTTTCACTTCCTTCATTGAAAGCTTGATGCGCCCACGCTGGTCAACATCGAGTACAACCACGCGAACCTTCTGACCTTCCTGCAGGTAGTCGCCAACATTCTCGACCCGCTCATCAGCGATCTGCGATATGTGCAACAGACCATCTTTGCCCGGGAGGATGGAAACGAATGCGCCAAAGTCGACAATTCGCTCAACGTTTCCTTCATAGATCCTTCCTACTTCAGCTTCGGCAACAATTTCCTGAATACGGCCGATCGCTATACTTCGCGATTCTTCGTTCATCGCGAAGATCTTCACAGTGCCATCATCTTCGATATCAATCTCGGCACCACTGGCTTCGACGATACTCCGGATCATTGCTCCACCTTTGCCAATGATCTCCCGGATTTTCTCGGGATGGACCTTCAGGGTTGTGATGACCGGTGCATTCGACGCCAGATTCGGTCGGGACGTCGCGAGTACCTTGTTCATCTCGCCGAGAATGAAAAGCCGGCCTTCCAAAGCCTGACGCAGTGCGGCTTCCATGATCTCTTCGGTTATGCCATCAATCTTTATGTCCATCTGCAATGCAGTAACACCTTCCGCGGTTCCAGCGACCTTGAAGTCCATGTCTCCAAGATGATCTTCATCGCCAAGGATGTCGGTCAGTACTGCATAGCGATTCCCTTCTTTCACCAGCCCCATGGCGACTCCGGCGACCGGCGCCTTCAAGGGGATACCAGCATCCATCATGGAAAGGGAAGCTCCGCAGACAGAAGCCATCGAACTCGAGCCGTTCGACTCGGTAATTTCCGAAACGATGCGAATCGTGTACGGGAAGTCTTCAACGGTCGGAAGTACCGCCTGAACACCGCGGCGGGCCAACTTGCCATGACCGATTTCCCGGCGTTTTGGTCCACCCATGAATCCCGCTTCACCAACACTGTAGGGGGGAAAGTTGTAGTGCAGCATGAATGGGTCTTTGAACGACCCTTCCAGCGCATCAATCAAAGCCGCATCCCTTTGAGTACCCAGTGTGGCAACGACGATCGCCTGTGTCTCACCGCGGGTGAACAACACGGATCCGTGGGTTCGCGGCAGCACACCGACTTCAATTGTGATCGGTCGAACCGTTCTCAGATCCCTGCCATCAATGCGTGGCTCCCCGTTGAGAACACGATCACGGACGATGTTCTTCTCGAGTTTGGCAAAGGCGTCAGAGGCGTCTCCTGCACTGAATTGAGCACTTTCGGCTCCAGCCAGCGCTTCGATAGTGGACTTTCGCAACGCCGCGACCCGATCCTGTCGATCCTGTTTGTCCATGATGCGATATGCATCGCCTAACTGACTGCGCACCTGTTGCTCTACCGCCTGCTTGAGGAGCGCGTTCGATGCTACCGGCTGCCAGTCCCAACGAGGTTTGCCTGCCGCTGCGGCCAACTCATTGATTGCCGCGATAACTACCTGCATTTCCTGCTGCGCGAACAAGACGCCACCGAGCATTTCGTCTTCGGTAAGGCGATCAGCTTCGGACTCCACCATCAGCACGGCATCTTTGGTTCCAGCTACCACCATGTGCAGCATTGAACTCTTCATCTGCTCAAACCCTGGATTCAGAATGAAGTTGCCATCGATATAGCCAACCCGTGCTGCGCCGATCGGACCTGCAAATGGAATACCTGAAATCGACAGGGCCGTCGACGCACCAATCAGTGCAGCAATATCCGGATCCTGATTCTTGTCCGCGGATATTACCGTCAGAATCACCTGAACTTCGTTCATGAACCCTTTTGGAAACAAAGGTCGCAAGGGGCGGTCAATCAGACGTGACGTCAACGTCTCCTTCTCGCTTGGTCGCCCTTCACGCCGGAAGAAGCCGCCCGGTATTTTCCCGGCAGCGTAAGTTTTCTCCTGATAGTTCACCGTCAGCGGAAAGAAGTCTTGCCCTGGTTTCATGCCCTTGGCGCCGACTACGGTCGCCAACACTACGGTTTCACCCAGAGTTACTAGAACAGCCCCGGTTGCCTGGCGCGCAATTCGCCCTGTCTCGAGGGTGAGCTTTTGCTCACCAAACTGAATTTCTTTGGTTATCGCTTTCAAATCAGCTCCTTATGTAGGGTTGCAGACACCTCGCACGGCCAACCGCCAGCCACAGCTGACAGTAAATCGTGCCGCAGGGTGTTGCTCAACGACGCAGACCGAGTCGTTGAATCAGCGATGCATATCGCTCTGAGTTTTTGCCTTTAAGATAGTCCAGCAACTTTCGACGCTGGTTGACCATTCGGATAAGTCCTCGTCGCGAATGGTGATCCTTTTTGTGTGCCTTGAAATGGTCCTGCAATTCGTTGATGTTATGTGTCAGCAAAGCTACCTGGACTTCCGGGGAGCCAGTATCACTCCCTCCTTGTTGGTAATCTTTGATGACTTCGGCTTTTCGCGCCGCGTTCAATGCCATGTTTTTGATCTCCTGTTGAATATGCCTGTAAAGCGCCAGTATCGCTCACAAGCATGACCACGCATATTTGCAGTCATGCCCTCGATACCAGCCGACGTGGCGCAATTCGCCCGTCGTCCATGACCTCCCCAACACCGATGAACGATGCAGCGGAAGATTCATTTTGCAAGGCCAACCGCACCCAGCCGTGGGTGGGTGCACGAGGCACCATGACGGGTTGTCCCTGTCGTAGATAATAGGCGAGCGTCTCGTTGAGACTGACTTCCGGCCAGTTCCCAACGGCTGACGAAATGGGCTTGAGAAAGCCCTCGCTATTTTTTGTCTCGCATGCAACTTCGAGCGCTTCAAAAGATATCACGTCCGCTTCCTGAAACGGCCCGGCAGAACGCCTGCGAAGCGCAACGACGTGAGCGCCACAACCCAGTTTCTGCCCTATGTCTTCGGCAATCGACCGCACATATGTTCCCTTGCTGCAGTGCAGTTCGAGCTCAAAAAAATCGCCATCGAACGCAACAAGCTCACATCGATAGACACTGATCGCTCTCGACTTTCTCTCAACTTCCAGGCCCATTCGAGCAAGTTTGTACAATGGTTGCCCATGATGTTTGATCGCGGAGTACATCGACGGTGTCTGTTCGATACTGCCACGAAATTCCGCCAACACCGATTCGATACGGTCGGCAGTAATGCCCGTAACAGATCTTTCTTCCAGAATCTGCCCGTCGGCATCGCCTGTATTCGTGGTTTGCCCAAGCCGGATACGCGTCCAGTACCGTTTGTCTGAATCGAGCAGATACTGAGAAAATTTCGTTGCTTCCCCAAAACACAGTGGCAATACGCCTGTGGCCAACGGGTCGAGGCTGCCCGTGTGACCAACTTTTTGCGCGTCCATCATTCTCTTGGCCTTCTGCACAACCTGGTTGGAACTGAGGCCGACGGGCTTGTCCATGATCAGAAACCCGTCGAGCGGACGGCCTCGATTACGCCGATTCATCGTCCACCTCCGTAAGCCGCTCTTTGTCCGCCGCTATCGCACGATCAATGGCACGATCCAGCCTTGCACTCGACTCGATCAGTTCGTCGTAGTGAAACCTCGGCCGTGGGGTCGTTCTCATGGTGTGTCGTTTTGCGAGCTCGGAGCGAATCCACCCTGCCGCTCCGTTCAGTGTATCGATCATTGCGTTGCGCGCCGTTGCATCATTGGTACGCAGCGAGGACACATAAATATCTGCAAATGACAGATCCTTGCTGACCCGCACCTCGCTCACGGTGACCATGTCGATCCGTGGGTCTCGCATATCACGCAGCAGCAACCGAGCAACTTCGTCCCTGATAAAGTCAGCGACCCGCTGCGTTCGTTCACCAGCTTGTGAGTACTGTTTCACAGCGATCGGGCGACCTCTTTTGTGTCGAAGACCTCAATGACATCCCCAACCCGCACATCGTTGTAGTTGCGCACGCCGATACCACATTCTGTGCCACTGCGAACTTCGTTGACGTCATCCTTGAATCGACGCAGTGAGTCCAGTTCGCCCTGGAAAATCACCACGTTGCCACGAAGCACTCGAATCGGCTTGCTGCGGAATACGTTGCCTTCCAGAACGATACACCCTGCAATCTGGCCGTATTTTGGTGATCGGAAGACATCCCGTACTTCTGCAACGCCGACAATTTCCTCGCGAATTTCTGGTGACAACATTCCCGTCAGTACTTTCTTCACATCATCGATAAGCTCATAGATGATGCTGTAGTAGCGCAGTTCCATTCCTTCGCGCTCGATGAGTGCTTTGGCGGAATTGTCCGCGCGTACGTTGAAACCAAAGATCACAGCACCATAGGTCAACGCCATGCTGGCGTCCGACTCGGTAATTGCCCCGACACCGGAACCAAGGACGCTGACCTGTACTTCGGAGTTTCCGATATCGGCCAAAGCCTGGGTAATCGCTTCCAGGCTACCGCGAACGTCCGCCTTGAGGACGAGTTTCATCACCCGCTTCTCGCCCTCTGCAAGGTGCGCGAATATGTTGTCGAGCTTCGCCGATTGTTGAAGCGCCTGTCGCTTTTCGTTAGTTCGATCCCGGCGAAAATCTGCAAGGTCCCGAGCGGTGCGTTCATCCGGAACTACGCCAAAATCGTCACCAGCACCCGGAGTGCCTGACAGGCCCAGCAATTCCACAGGCATCGACGGAGGTACGCTATCCACCTGATTGCCTTGATCGTCGATCATGGCGCGCGCCCTGCCGAAGTATTCACCGGCAATCACGACGTCACCCTTTCGTAGCGTGCCGTTCTGAACCAGTATGGTCACTACCGGGCCACGACCACGATCCAGCCGCGACTCAACGACGACGCCTCGAGCCGGAGCCTGCGGAACTGCCTTCAATTCCAACAACTCTGCCTGCAACAGGATTGCATCGAGAAGGTCATCGATACCCTGTCCGGTGATCGCAGAGATGTGCACAAACTGTGTATCACCACCCCATGTATCGGGCATCACATTACGGGACGCCAGTTCGCTCGTCACACGTTCCGGATCCGCCCCCTGGAGATCCATTTTGTTGATGGCGACAATGATCGGCACATCTGCGGCTTTGGCATGCTGAATCGCTTCTTCCGTCTGCGGCATGACCCCGTCATCGGCAGCCACGACAAGAATGACGATATCCGTTACCCGTGCACCTCTTGCCCGCATCGCGGTAAACGCCGCATGACCGGGTGTATCGATAAAGGTGACCCGACCCTTCGCCGTTGGCACGCTGTAAGCGCCGATGTGCTGGGTGATACCGCCAGCTTCACCACTGACAACCTTGGCCTTGCGAATGTAATCGAGCAGGGAAGTCTTGCCATGATCGACGTGACCCATAACGGTGACCACTGGCGGTCGTCCAACCTGCTCGCCTTCGATCTGCAATGACTCCGTATGCTCCATCTCGATCGCATTTTCGCGAACGAGTTTCGCTTTATGGCCAAGTTCTTCAACCACGAGAATGGCAGTATCCTGATCGATCGCCTGGTTGATGGTAGCCATCACACCCAGCTTCATCAGCTGTTTGATGACTTCCCCTGCCTTGACTGACATGCGACTCGCCAATTCACCAACGGTGATGGCTACCGGAATATCCACTTCATGAGAGATGAAGTCCGTTGGCCTGAATTCACCGCCATGTTGTTCGACATGAAAGCCTTGTCCGGGGCCACGTTGTCTGTGTCTGCGAGCTGTCTTTAGTTTCAGCTCGGAACGACCACCCTGCACGGGCTCGACAACACCATCACGGCCTCGGCGATCACGGTCCTTTTCGTGTGCCTTGCCACGCGTGCGCTTTCCAGCACGTTCTTCCGCCTGACTCTTCGCCTGTTCGTCTGCGGTCTTGATCGCTACTTCGTCGACTGCTGGTGTCGTCTGTATGCGGGCTTTCAGCTCAGCCGCTTCTTTTGCCAGCTTTTCTGCTTCGAGACGCAAGCGCTCTTCTTCTTTCAATCGAGCTTCTTCAAGACGGCGTTCTTCTTCCAGACGCCGCTGCTCCTCTTCACGATGAAGCGCCTCGGCACGACGGGCTTCTTCTTCCCGGATCCGCTTGGTTTCAACTTCCGTTTGCGTTTGCAAAGGGGCGGCTGACTCAGCGGTTTGTTCCTCTGTCTCTCCGCGCTTCACGAAAACGCGCTTGCGTCGAACTTCGACGGTCACACTTCGGCCTGCTTTACCCTGACCGATCTTCAGCGTACCAACCGACTTGCGCGTCAACGTTATCTTGTTGGGAGACGAATCTTCGCCGCCGTGTGCGCGCTTGAGGTAGGCGAGGAGCACCTGCTTCTGTTCTTCTGAAACGGACTCACCGGCCCGGGAATGCGAGAGGCCGGCTTCACGCATCTGCGACAGCAGCCGTTCTACAGCGACGCCTACTGTGCTTGCGAGTTGTTCAACCGTAACATCGGCCATAGTTATTTCCGCTCTTTACGCCGTTTTGCCGAAAGCTTTCGCTTCCAGGCTTTGCCACACGCGAGACCTCTCGAGCATCGCTCGATGAACCTTTCGATTATTCAAACCAGGGAGCCCGCGCCGTCATGATCAGTGCAGCCGCTTTTGCTTCGCTCAAGGAGGGCGCGATTTCGAGTAGATCCGGGATAGCAAGCTCTGCGAGATCTTCCATGCAAACCACACCATGGCTTGCGAGTGCGAATCCGAGTTGCCGATCCATACCTTCCATTTCGAGAAGGTCATCTGCGGGTTGCTGGTCGGACAACATTTCCTCATTGGCGATGGCTTTGGTCAGCAGGGCGTCCTTCGCTCGATTGCGCAGTTCCTCAACAATCTCGGCATCGAAGCCCTCGATGGCCGTCATCTCGTCAATCGGCACGTACGCGATCTCTTCAATAGTAGTAAAGCCCTCTTCCACCAGTACGATCGCGACATCCTCATCAACGGACAGTACGTTCATGAAATTCTGGATGAACTGGCCGGCTTCCTTCTGCTGCTTCTGCTCCGCCTCCGCCTCGGTCATGATATTCAGAGTCCAGCCGGTCAGCTCACTCGCAAGGCGTACATTCTGACCACCTCGGCCGATAGCCTGTGCCAGGTTGTCTTCGGAGACCGCGACTTCCATGGTATGACTTTCTTCATCAACGACGATGGAGGCCACCTGGGCAGGTTCCAGCGCGTTGATTGCAAGCTGCGCTGGATTGTCGTCCCAGGGAACGATATCTATGCGTTCTCCCGCGAGTTCGCCAGATACGGCCTGCACACGAGACCCGCGCATACCGACACAAGCTCCGACCGGATCAATGCGTCCGTCATTGGTCTTAACTGCAATTTTGGCTCGAGAACCTGGGTCGCGAGCTGCAGCTCGAATCTGAATGACGTCTTCGGCAACTTCCGGAACCTCGAGCTTGAACAACTCCACCAGCATGGCTGCCGATGTCCGCGTCAACGTCAGTTGTGGCCCCCGATTTTCGGGCTGAACCTCCAGCAGCAAGGCGCGAATCCGATCATTTACCCTGAACGACTCTCGCGGAATGAGATGCTCTCGCTTCAACAACCCTTCGGCGTTGTTACCCAGATCAACGATGACACTGTCACGTCCCAGTTTTTTCACGGTTCCTGCAACAAGCTCACCGACACGAGGCAGATATTCGGCGACTACTTTTGCCCGCTCGGCCTCCCTTACTTTTTGAACAATAACCTGCTTGGCCGTTTGCGCAGCGATTCGACCGAATTCGACAGATTCGACTGACGCTTCGATGACACCGCCGATGTTCAGCGAGCCGGTTTTTGCTCTGTCATCCGTCACATCAATTTGAGCTGCAGGGTTAGGTTCCTCAACCGATGCGAGATCAACGATCGACCAAACACGAAAAGTTGAGTACTCGCCGGTACTGCGATCAATAGCCACTCGAAACTCAGCGCCTTCTTCGTAGCGTTTTTTGGTCGCCATCGCGAGCGCTGCTTCCAGCGCTTCGAAAATCAGCTCCTTGGCAACTCCCTTTTCATGAGAAACGGAATCGACAACTGTCAGCACTTCTTTGCTCATTTTTCGTTCGTCTCTATCAATCAAAACGGGGCACGATTCGTGCACGTTGTATGTTCTCGAGCGGGAAGACAAATTCGTCCTCCCCGACATGAACCAAGGCCTCGTCATTTTCGAACCCGGCAAGCACACCGGTAAAGTGCTTGCTGCCATCGAAAGCGAGATGCAATCGAACGTCGACCTGCTCGCCCAGGTTGCTCAAATAATGCTCGGGCTTGAACAGGATTCGATCCATACCTGGTGAGGACACCTCAAGCGTGTACTCACCTGCAACAACCTCGCTGACATCCAGTACATCGCTGACCTGTCGGCTGACCCGTTCGCAATCGTCGACGGTGATGCCTTCTTCTTTTTCTATATAGATCCGCAGGCGCGAATGTCGCCCTTGAGCAACGAACTCCACGCCCCAGATCTCGCACTCCTGACTCCTGACCACAGGATCCAACAGTGTTTCCAATTCCTGTTCCTTCCGATTCAACCTCAGAACCTGCCATTCGCAGCAACAGACTTCGACTTTTGATCAGGGCGCCACGCCCCGACCGTCGGCAGCACTGCGCCGAAGGAAAAAAAAATGGGCTAAACGCCCATTCGACTTTCGCTCACGTGACTGGATGAGGATTTCAACGATCATCGCTGGCGAGCTGCTCGACCAGTCACGGACGATCCCGCTGACTTTGGTCTGTTCACCGTGTACCAACTACGGCGAAGCACAGCTACCTGGACGGGCGGCACCCTCATCTGACCTGAGCCCTGTTTAGGTCCCCGATCAGCAGAGAGTGCTGCCAGAAGTTGGTAGCGGGGGCAGGATTTGAACCTACGACCTTCGGGTTATGAGCCCGACGAGCTACCAGACTGCTCCACCCCGCATCAGCAAGGGGCGGCATTATAGGGAGGTGCCCTAGGGCACGCAACCACTGATGCGGGTATCTGGAAATAACATGTCGATCAAAAAGGCCTGTCTGGTGCCGAAGGCGAGACTCGAACTCGCACGGGCAATGCCCACTACCCCCTCAAGATAGCGTGTCTACCAATTTCACCACTTCGGCATAAGTCTCGTGTTTGAACCCTAAACGTCAGGGAGTCCGGAATCTACACCCTCGGACTTTGGAGTCAACTCCGTTTCTGCCGGCTTGTCGGCAGATTCAGATTCAATAACTGCTGGAACAACCGGCAGACCTTCGATAGTCACCTCGGAGGCCCTCTGTTTGGCTGTGTATGCAAGCCCGAAAGAAATCAGAAAGAACCCGACGGCGAGCCATACTGTCAGTTGGGTCATGAACGACCCGGCTCCCGCGCTGCCAAAAACGGTATTCGCCGAACCGCTGCCAAACGCAGCACCCACCTCGGCCCCTTTACCTTGTTGCAGCAATACCAGCACCGTGAGCCCAATGGCATCTGCGACCAGCAGAATCAACAATATCGTTTCAAACGCTTCCATCTGTCACCACTACTCTATGTGATGCCTGACAGGACATGCTGCCTGAGGACATCATGTAACCAACGACCCCACACATTCAGCCTTTTGCTCGCTGCAGCGCTCGGGCAATATTTACGAAGCGATCTCCGGCCAGAGCTGCATTGCCAACCAGTGCGCCGTCCACGTGCGGCGACTTGAACAGTTCATCCGCATTCGATTCGTTGACGCTGCCACCGTAAAGCACCGTCATCTCGATCGAATCGCCCACCTGATCCTGAACCGTCCGTCGGATGAAAGAGTGCATTTCATCAATCTGCTGCGCACTCGCGCTGTCCCCCTTACCAATCGCCCAAACGGGTTCATACGCAACCGTCAGCCGATGCCAAACCGCCTTTGAAAGCCAGGCAGCAATCATCTTCAGTTGGCGGCCGACAACAATTTGTGCGGTACCATTCTGACGCTCTTCTATCGTTTCACCGACACAAAGTATCGGCTGCAATCCTGCACGAATCGCTGCCTCGATCTTGCCTGCGATCTGGTCGTCTGTCTCTCCTGCGTATCGTCGCCGTTCCGAGTGGCCGACAATCGCCCATCGAGCGCCCGATTCAGCAACCATTTCGGCCGAAATTTCGCCGGTGTACGCACCGCTGGCAAGTCCATGTACATCCTGCGAACCCAGCGCGACATAGTTTGCCTGAGCAGCAAGCAGCGTCTGTACCGCGCACAAGAACGGAGCGGGCGGACAAACTACAAGCTCCACTCCTGCCACGGGCGCCAACTGCGCAACATACTCTCGAACCATCCCCATGGAACCATGCATTTTCCAGTTGGCGGCGACAATTCGTCGGCGTCCAGAATCAGGCATACATCAGTTCGCTGGCCGGAGGGCGGGCAATGGTATACGGCAAATTCGGAAAAATCATCATGGAGAGGGAATGAGCCCGCAACTTGCTGGTTAGCCAGGGCCGCTCAGAACCAACGGGGTTACGTCCCGCCGTTGTACGATCCATTGAGGTTTTCAGCCACATAGGCCAACTCTTCGGCGAGGACTTTCACTTCGAGTGAATCCTCTCCCTCGACCATGACACGCAGCACGGGCTCTGTTCCGGATGGACGAACGAGAATCCGACCACGTCCTTGCAGAATTGCTTCCTTTTCCGTGACTGCCCGTTTGAGTTCAGCGTGCGCGGCAATGCCCTTGGGGTCTGCAACTCGCACGTTGATCATGATCTGAGGCGTCTTTTGCATCCCGTCGAGGAGTTGTTCGATGGGTTTATTGGCCTCAACGGCGGCGCGTAATACCTGCAGTGCCGCAACGATGCCGTCTCCAGTTGTCGTTCGATCCAGACAGACGATATGCCCCGATGACTCTCCGCCAAGTTGCCAACCACTCGTTTTCATACGTTCCAGCACGTACCGGTCACCGACCGCTGCCCGATCAAACGCGATGCCTTTGTCCGCCAACGCTCGCTCAAGCCCGAAGTTCGACATCACGGTTCCGACCACACCACCACCAAGCTCATCCTTGCGATGGCGATGATTGGCGATGATGTAGAGCAATTCGTCACCATCGCGCTCGACGCCCTGGCCATCGACCATCAGAACCCGATCACCATCGCCATCAAAAGCGATGCCAACATCCGCCCGATACTCCCTTACCTTCTCGATCAGCTTGTCCGTATGGGTCGAGCCACACCCTGCATTGATGTTCATGCCATCAGGTTCAGCGCCGATGACAATGGTATCTGCACCGAGCTCTTCGAAAACGCCAGGAGCAACGTGATAGGTCGCCCCATGTGCGCAATCGAGAACCACGCGCAGGCCGTTCAATCGGAAGCCACGATCCACCGTCGCCTTGCAAAATTCGATGTATCGACCCGCCGCGTCCGGCAGTCGCGATGCCTTACCCAGCTGTTCAGATGAGACACAGACCATCTTGCTCTCGAGCATCGCTTCGATTTCCAGCTCGACTTCGTCGGCCAGTTTGTTACCTGTGCCATCGAAGAACTTGATGCCATTGTCGTAGAAGGGATTGTGGGACGCAGATATGACGATTCCCGCATCCGCTCGCAATGTACGGGTCAAATAGGCGATGCCTGGGGTGGGCATCGGGCCAATCAGACCAACGTCTACCCCGGCGCTTGCCAACCCGGACTCGAGCACCGACTCAAGCATATAGCCTGAAATTCGGGTGTCCTTGCCGATCAGGATCTGGCTTCGCCCACGTTGCGCAAAAACACGTCCGACTGCCCATCCGAGACGCAGACAGAACTCAGGGGTTATTGGATAAGTACCCACTCGACCTCTGATGCCATCCGTGCCGAAGTATTTTCTGCTCATACCTTTTCCTTGTAGAGAGATACCGTTCACCTGCCCCAGGTCCTGAGCCTGCATCAGCCAATCCTTTCTTCATTCAACGCCGTCCAGACAGACAGCGCGTCATGCGTCGCTGCCACATCATGCGCCCTGATGATGCGCGCACCGTGTTCAACCGCAAGCACGGCCATCGCAATGCTGGCGTGAAGTCGTTCGCCCACTGGGCGATTTGTGATCCGCCCCAAAAACGACTTTCGTGACACGCCGACGAGAATGGGCAAAGCTAAACCTGCGAAGTGATCCAGATTGGCGAGCAATCGCAGGTTGTGCCCTATGGTTTTGCCAAACCCGATACCCGGGTCGACCACCAGAGAACCCACGTTGACACCGACTGCCAAGGCACGTCTGACACGCTCCGTCAGATAGACATACACCTCGCTCAACACATCCTCATATTCTGGAACGTGCTGCATCGTGGCTGGCTCGCCGCGCATGTGCATCAGGCAGAGCCCGGCACCCGACTTGCTCACGGCGTGCAGGACGGCCTCATCAGCCCCGGCTGATACGTCGTTGACAAGATGGCAGCCGGCAGTAAGCGCCGCTGCGGCAACAGAACCTTTCCGGGTATCCACTGACAGAAGGGTATCGAGACCGCGGAGCCGTTCCACGACAGGAATCACACGCTCCAGTTCCTGATCAACCGGGACCTCTGGTGCTCCAGGACGGGTCGACTCTCCACCAATGTCGAGAATTCTGGCACCCTGAGCAACCATGCAGCCAGCCTGCTCTTCAACCTCATCAAGGCGAACCCGCCCCGATGCATCAAGGAACTGGCCGCCGTCGGAAAATGAGTCGGGAGTGATATTGAGTATGCCCATGACTACTGGCCGGGAAAGATCCAGCCAGCGGTCACGACAACGGAGCCCGACAACCCTCATGCCGCGAGCGAGGGGTTGATCAGGTTTCGGCGGGCCCACCGATCGGCTTTTCATCGGTAGTCCGGGTTGGCGGCGATGATGATGGAGGTTTTGGCGCCCTGGGTTTTGCGCCAGCCATGATGTCGTCGAGTTGCTCTGGGCCGAGCGTTTCGAACTCCATCAGTGCATCCGCCATGTTCTCCAACTTGTCGCGGTTCTCTTCCAGCAATCGTCTGGCTTCCGAGTAACACTCATCGATTATTCGCCGAATCTCGTCATCGATCGCCTTCGCCGTGTCCTGTGAGTGTGGCTTGGGCCGTACTCCTGCAGACATACCAAGGAAGGGTTCGCTCGCATCCTCGTCATACATCAGCGGACCCATGCGTTCGGACAGACCCCACTTGGTAACCATATTGCGAGCGAGCGTAGTCGCCCGTTCGATATCGTTAGACGCTCCGGTCGTGACCAGTTCCTTGCCGAGAATCATCTCTTCGGCCAATCGACCGCCAAACAGACTGCAGATCTGACTTCGAATAGCCTGACGGCTGATGCTGTATTTATCCTCTGCCGGCAGGAACATCGTTACGCCCAATGCACGTCCACGAGGAATGATCGAAACCTTGTAAACCGGATCATGATCGGGCATCAGTCGACCAACGATGACGTGCCCTGCTTCATGATAGGCCGTGTTACGTTTTTCCTTTTCAGACATGACCAGGCTCTTGCGCTCGGCGCCCATCATGATCTTGTCCTTGGCCTTCTCGAACTCGACCATCTCAACCAGGCGTTTGCCCACCCGAGCGGCGAACAGAGCCGCCTCGTTCACCAGGTTCGCCAGATCTGCTCCGGAAAAACCCGGCGTACCACGAGCAATGATCCGCGGATCAACATCGTCTGCAATCGGCACTTTGCGCATATGGACCTTGAGAATCTGCTCGCGCCCGCGGATATCAGGCAGGCTCACCACAACCTGACGGTCAAAGCGACCGGGACGCAGAAGCGCGGGATCCAGTACATCCGGGCGATTGGTGGCCGCAATGATGATGATGCCGTCATTGGGCTCAAAACCGTCCATTTCGACCAGCAACTGGTTGAGTGTCTGCTCACGCTCATCATGACCACCTCCCAGACCCGCTCCGCGGTGACGGCCCACTGCGTCGATCTCATCGATGAAAATGATGCATGGCGATTGTTTTTTGGCCTGCTCGAACATGTCGCGAACACGCGATGCGCCGACGCCAACAAACATCTCGACAAAATCTGAGCCGGAAATCGAGAAAAAAGGCACCTTGGCCTCGCCCGCGATGGCTTTGGCGAGCAAGGTCTTGCCGGTTCCCGGGGCACCAACCAACAGGATGCCACGAGGGATATGGCCGCCCAGTCGCTGGAATTTTCCAGGGTCACGGAGAAATTCGACCAGTTCGTAAACGTCCTCCTTCGCTTCATCAACTCCCGCTACATCGGCAAAGGTTGTCTTGATCTGATCTTCCGAAAGCAGACGAGCCTTCGATTTGCCAAAGGCCATCGGCCCGCCTCTGCCTCCAGCACCGCCCTGCATCTGCCGCATGAACAGCATGAACACCGCGATAATGATCAGAATCGGGAAACTGGCCAGCAGCAGCTGCGTCCAGAAACCCTGCTTTTCAGGCACCTGGTAACTCTGCTCTACACCATTGTTGTAAAGGTCGTCGATGAGCTTCGGATCTGGAATGTCAGGTCGGATGACCTTGAAGGTCTCGCCATTCTTGCTCTCGACAATCAGCGTTCGATCACGGCCCTGAACCGCTCTGACTTCCTGGGAACGAACACGGTCCAGAAAGTTCGAATAACTGATTTCCGAAGGTTCCGATTGCGGATTGAAATTGTTGAATACGGTCAGCAGTACTGCTGCAAGCACCAACCAGATCAGCAAGTTCTTACCCATGTCAGTCAAGGGATCACCTCGTTTACGCTCGCGATCAACAGTCTTTCTGATCGCTTGATTTACTGTCTCGACGCTAGACCGCTGATGCCAGTTTCGCAGCCGCCCTTCTCTGTCCGATTCGAACTGTGTTCGACCATACAATACAAGCTTGCCTGGCTACCAGCTTACACCAACAGGGAAACAGCCTGCAGGCCGAAGATCACACTCCAGTCTGGGAGCCCATCGCCCGTTTGCCAAGTGCCACCGCGTACAGTTCCCTGGACTCCGGTCGTGACGCCTCCGGCTTCACATGCCGGACGGACTTGAACATTTTTTTCGTATCCATCAACCACTTATCGACACCTTCTCCCTGAAAAAGTTTCACCACCAGGTTACCGCCTGTCACAAGCCACCGATCAGCAGCTTCCAGAGCCAGTTCGGCAAGGTAGATCGACCCTGCCTGATCGGCTGTCCTGACCCCACTGAGATTGGGGGCCATATCCGACAAAACAAGATCCGCACCTCGAACGCCCAGTATATTTTCAAGGGCTTCATCGACGGCCGGCTCACCAAGCATGCCGCACAGAACATGAACCGATGCGCCGGCGCTTACCGGCAACGGATCTACCGCAATGATCACCCCATCAACGGCGCGGTCAGACAGATATCGGGTCCAACCGCCCGGCGCCGCACCAAGTTCCAGAATGCGCGTTTTTCGGCCAACCAGCCGGAATCGTTGATCCATCTGTTCCAGCTTGTAGTGGGCGCGCGATATGTTGCCTTCCTGGTGCGCGCGACGGACAAATGGATCGCGCTGCTGGCGTTCGAGCCAACGACCCGAAGATCCTCCGCGCTTGCTCACGAGTTTTCTCTAGAATGGCGGCGTCGAGTGATCAATGGAGGAACATCCTGGATACCAAGCGTCGAAAAGATCTCCGCCAGATTGCCCATCACCTGCGCCCGGTCGTTATCGTTGGCAACGGGGGTGTCAGCAGCGGCGTGCTGGGGGAAATCGAGCGTGCGCTGACTGATCATGAACTCATCAAGATTCGTGTCAGTGCGCTGGAGCGTGACGCTCGGGTTGCGGCCATCTCACAGATTGTCGAGGCTACTGGCGCACTGTTGGTCCAAACGATCGGCAAGATCATGGTGTTGTACCGAGCCAACCCTGACGCTGATCCGGATCTGTCCAATCTCACCAGGCGCGCCAACTGACCCTTTGCTCTATCAGATATGCTGGACGTCGTCGATTTCGTACTCGCGTTGTCCACCTGGCGTTTGCACTTTCACTGCGTCGCCGACGAGTTTGCCGATCAGCGCGCGTGCAACCGGGGACGTAACGGATATCTTTCCCTGCCTTAAATCTGCCTCATCTTCGCCGACGATCTTGTAGGTGACTGTTTCGTCCGATTCAACGGCGAGCAGGCGAACGGTAACCCCGAATACCACCTTGTCACCAGGTGGGATCCGCGTAATGTCGATGATCTGAGCTTCGGAGAGCTTGCTCTCAAGATCGCGAACTCGGGCTTCATTCATTCCCTGCAATTCTTTGGCAGCGTGATATTCCGCATTTTCGCGAAGATCGCCGTGCTCCCGAGCAACCCCGATCTGCTTGGAAATATCCTGTCGCAACGCTCCTTTGCGGTTCAGCAATTCCGCACGCAGCGTTTCGCATCCTTCAACGGTCATTGGAACGGGCATGATGATTAAATTCTGTCTCAGGTTTACCAGGCGGGCAAGCTTGCGTGCAGTTCCTGCAGACACCGAACTTCTTCGCTTGCACCTTCCCTGATCGATATGCAGATGGCTTCTGCCGCTGCCATGGTGGTGGTGTAACAAACCTTCTTGCTGAGCGCGAGGCGACGAATGATGGCAGAATCTTCGATTGACTGACGGCCTTCCGTTGTATTGATGATCAGATCGATTTTTTCGTTCTTGAGCATGTCGGCAACATCGGGGCGACCATCCCCCACCTTGCGAACAACCGTACATTCGATCCCTGCATCGTTGATGACTCGCGCAGTGCCGCGTGTTGCAGACAGTTTGAAGCCGAGGCTTGCAAGTTGTCGGGCAACACCTTTCACCATCTCGCGATCAACGCGCCTGACACTGAGAAACGCTCGCCCCCCCTTGGGCAGTGGCGAGCCCGCTGCCAGCGCTGCCTTGCCAAAGGCCTCACCAAAAGTGGTGCCGATTCCCATCACTTCGCCCGTTGATTTCATTTCCGGGCCGAGTATCGGATCCACGCCAGGAAACTTGTTGAACGGAAACACCGATTCTTTGACGCTGATGTAGTTAGGCACCAGTTCGCGAGTGAATCCCTGCTGCTGCAATGAAGTGCCCGCCATGCAGCGAGCGGCTACCTTGGCCAGCGAGCGCCCAATGCACTTCGAGACAAAGGGAACCGTACGTGAAGCGCGGGGATTGACCTCCAGAACAAAGATCAGCTGATCCTGCACGGCAAGCTGCACATTCATCAGCCCAATGACACCGAGTTCGATGGCCATGGCTTTCACCTGCTCACGAATCGCATCCTGAAGCCGTGGCGAGAGGTCTCGCGGCGGTAATGAACACGCAGAGTCACCGGAGTGCACACCCGCCTCCTCAATGTGCTGCATGATCGCGCCGATCACAACATCACGACCATCACTGACGGCGTCGACGTCCACCTCGATTGCCTGGTCGAGAAATCGATCAAGCAATACCGGTGAATCGTTGGAAACATCGACGGCACGCAGCAGATACTCGCGAAGTTCCTCATCGTCATAGACGATTTCCATCGCACGACCACCAAGGACATAGGAAGGGCGGACCACCAGCGGATAACCAACTTCCTGCGCTGCCAGAACACCTTGTTCGACATTCGTCGCGGTTCTGTTTTCCGGTTGTCGCAACGCCAGCTTTTCGATCATCACCTGAAAACGCTCGCGATCTTCAGCGCGGTCGATCGCATCTGCGCTGGTCCCGAGGATCGGGACTCCCGCACGTTCCAGATGCTCAACCAGCTTGAGTGGTGTCTGCCCCCCAAACTGCACGATGACACCGCTTGGCTGTTCGACATCAACGATGGCCAGAACATCCTCCAGTGTCACGGGCTCAAAATACAGTCGATCCGACGTGTCGTAATCTGTTGAAACCGTTTCGGGATTGCAGTTGACCATGATGGTTTCATAACCATCCTCGCGCATCGCGAGCGCCGCGTGCACACAGCAGTAATCGAATTCGATACCCTGGCCGATCCGGTTCGGGCCTCCGCCCAGCACCATGATCTTGCGCCGATCAGTCGGATTGGCCTCGCACTCTTCTTCATAAGTCGAATACAGATAGGCACTGGCAGCAGGAAATTCGGCCGCACAGGTATCCACCCGGCGATAAACCGGCCGTACGCCGAGCGCCTGTCGTGTGCTGCGCACGATACCCTCTTCGCTGTCGAGCAAAGAGGCCAGGCGCGAATCGGAAAACCCTTTGCGCTTGAGTTGATACCACTCATCCCGGGACAGTGCTTCCACAGCCATACCAGACAGTCCACGTTCCGTCTGGATCAGATTTTCAATCTCGGCCAGGAACCACGGATCGATGCCGGTCAGCTCCTGGATTTCTTCGATGCTCATGTGCAGCCGAAACGCATCCGCCACATACCAGAGTCGTTCAGCACCGGCCGTTTGCAGCTCCCTTCGCAATCGATGGTGATCTGTTGTGCCTGCCTTGTAACGGTACACGGGATCAAAGCCCATGCGGCCGGTCTCGAGCCCACGCAGCGCTTTTTGCAATGACTCCTGGAAACTCCGGCCAATCGCCATGACCTCACCAACAGACTTCATCTGTGTGGTCAGCCGTGGATCAGCCTTGGGGAACTTTTCGAAAGTGAATCGTGGAATCTTGGTGACAACGTAGTCAATGCTCGGCTCGAAGGAGGCTGGAATCATCCCGCCTGTGATGTCGTTGCGCAGTTCATCCAGTGTATAACCAACGGCGAGTTTGGCGGCCACCTTGGCGATCGGAAAGCCGGTCGCCTTGGATGCGAGCGCCGATGATCGTGACACCCTGGGGTTCATCTCGATCACCACCATACGACCGGTGAGGGGGTCGATGGCGAACTGGACGTTGGACCCACCAGTGTCGACGCCAATCTCTCGCAACACAGCAATCGATGCGTTGCGAAGAATCTGGTATTCCTTGTCGGTTAACGTCTGCGCCGGCGCGACCGTGATGCTGTCACCGGTATGAATGCCCATCGGGTCCAGATTCTCGATGGAGCAGATGATGATGCAGTTATCGCGATGGTCACGAACCACCTCCATCTCGAACTCTTTCCAGCCGATCAGGCTCTCATCGATGAGCAGTTCACGTGTCGGCGACATGTCGAGCCCGCGCTCGCAGATTTCGACGAACTCTTCCTGGTTGTAGGCAACACCACCGCCGCTACCGCCCATGGTGAACGAAGGTCGAATGATGCAGGGATAACCCAGACGAGCCTGCACCTGCACTGCCTCTTCAATACTGTGGGCGATTGCGGATCGTGGTGTATCCAGACCAATGCGTTTCATGGCGCGATCAAACAGCTCTCGATCTTCCGCCATGTCGATCGATTCTTTCTTGGCGCCGATCAGCTCCACGCCGAATTTATCAAGGACGCCTTCACGCACCAGGTCCAGCGCGCAATTCAATGCGGTCTGACCACCCATGGTAGGCAACAATGCATCTGGTCTTTCGCGCTCTATGATCCTGGCAATCGTTCGCCACTCCACCGGTTCGATGTACGTTGCATCTGCCATCGCCGGATCGGTCATGATGGTGGCCGGATTCGAATTCACCAGCACTACCCGGTAGCCTTCGTCCTTCAAAGCCTTGCACGCCTGAGCGCCGGAGTAATCAAACTCGCACGCTTGTCCGATGACAATCGGGCCTGCGCCGATGATGAGAATGGTCTTGATGTCAGTACGCTTAGGCACGACTGCGCTCCTGCATCGAGGCAACAAATTTATCGAAGAGATACTGGCAGTCCTGCGGACCGGGGCTGGCCTCGGGGTGTCCCTGAAAGCTGAAGGCCGGCCGATCTGTCCTTGCCACTCCCTGCAGGCTGCCATCGAACAGCGAAACGTGCGTTGCCTTCAAACAGTTCGGCAGCGAGTCAGCGTCCACCGCAAATCCATGATTCTGGCTCGTAATCAGCACCGCGCGGCTTTCCAGATCCTGTACCGGGTGATTGGCGCCGTGGTGTCCAAAGGCCATCTTGACGGTACGAGCACCGCTGGCAAGCGCAAGCAGTTGATGGCCAAGACAAATACCGAAAATCGGCAGATCGTTCTCCAGCAACTGACGAATGGCCTTGATTGCGTAGTCGCATGGATCCGGGTCGCCAGGACCATTCGAGAGAAACACGCCGTCGGGCTTGAGCGCGAGAACTTCTTCCGCCGAGGTTTGTGCAGGCACGACGGTCAACGCGCACCCACGTTGTGCCAACAGCCGAAGGATGTTGCGCTTCACGCCAAAATCGTACGCGACAACCTTGAACCTGGGCTCAACAAGTTCCCCGTAACCTCGACCAAGTTGCCAATCGGTTTCCTTCCAATCGCGGCGAACGCCGGTCACCACTTTTGCGAGGTCCATTCCAGCCAGACCGGGGAAGGCACGCGCAGCGGCGATGGCTTCATCCGCATGACGGCTCGCGTCGACGCCAGCCAGGATGCAGCCTGCCTGCACGCCATGTTCGCGAATATGTCGCGTCAGACGACGTGTGTCCACTTCAGCTATGGCAACCACGTCTTGTCGAATCAGAAAATCCGGCAGGGACTCCGTCGCACGCCAATTGCTTACTCGACGTGGCAACTGTCGGATGATCAACCCGCGCGCCCAGATGCGATCAGATTCATGATCTTCCGGGTTGATGCCGGTATTGCCGATCTGTGGATAGGTCAACGTGATGATCTGCTCGGCATAGGAAGGATCCGTAAGGATTTCCTGATACCCCGTCATCGCGGTGTTAAAAACCACTTCACCAACGGATTTTCCGTGCTGGCCCATTGCCTGGCCTCTGAACACGGTGCCATCTGCAAGCGCTAGTAACGCCGGTATCAACTGTATTCCCCAACGGTGCGATGTGGGTCGAAATGACTAAGCGGTGCCCACTTGAAATAAAGGCGGAGTCAATGAACCTGTCGGTTCAATCCGGCCTCTTGCTGGGGGGCGTAGTCTAGCGGCTGAAGCAGTCTTTTTTAACCCCAGATGTCCGAAAGGGGCAAAAAAGTTACAAACCCAGCACATCCTGCATCGAATAGATTCCAGGTTTGGCAGTGGCCAGATAGCGTGCGGCACGCAGCGCACCTTCCGCAAAGTTGCTGCGCGTATGCGCCCGATGGGTGATTTCGATGCGCTCACCGGCGGCCGCAAAGAGCACTGTGTGGTCACCCACGATATCGCCGGCCCGGATGCTCTCAAAGCCGATTGTCGCTCGTTCTCGAACCCCGGTAATGCCCTGTCGACCATAAACCGCTATATCCGCGAGGTCCCGCCCGGTCACCCGCGCAAGGATTTCTCCCATGCGGACCGCCGTGCCGGATGGAGCATCTATCTTGTTGCGATGATGGGCTTCGATAATTTCGATGTCAGCTGAATCGCCTAACGCCTGCGCAGCCATCTCGATCAATTTGAAGACCAGATTGATGCCAACGCTCATGTTCGGCGTCATCAGTATCGGGATCTGTTCCGCTGCCTGCTTGATGCGGGCAAGTCCGGCTGCGTCGAATCCCGTGGTGCCAAGCACCAGCGACTTGCCTGCCGCCGCACAAACATCCAGCTTCTCAAGAGTGGCTGCGGGAACGCTGAAGTCTATCAGGATGTCGAAGTAGCTCAGCACCGCATTGATGTCGGAGACCACCGGGACACCCAGCCTGCCAACGGCTGCGACTTCTCCCGCATCAGCGCCAAGCAGCGGACAATCCGCCCGCTCCAGTGCGGCGCCAAGTTGCAGATCCTCGGCTGTGTGGATGGCCTCGACGAGCGTCCGCCCCATTCGGCCGACGGCTCCGGTTACCGCGATATTCAGCATGCCAGTGATCCGCTTCGGAAAGCAGTCACGCTATCAGGAAGTCAGGCCGTCGAAAAAGTCCTTTACGCCCTTGAACCAGGAAGTTTCCTTCGGTGAGTGTTTTTCACCACCCTGCTTCATCGTCGATTTCAGCTCTTCCAGCAACTCGGTCTGCCGCGCAGTGAGATTCACCGGCGTCTCTACCACCACTCGGCACAGCAAGTCACCGGGGCCACCACCACGAACGGGCACAACCCCCTTGCCACGCAGGCGGAACAACTTTGCCGTCTGAGTGCCGGCGGGGACTTTCAACTTCACCCGGCCGTCCAGCGTCGGTACCTCCAATTCGCCGCCCAGCGCGGCATCAGCGAAGGAAATCGGCACATCACAATGCAGGTCACGACCATCGCGCGCAAAAATCGCGTGTGGTCTGACTTCCACCTGCACATAAAGATCCCCGGTCGGGCCACCACCTGGGCCGGCTTCGCCTTCGCCAGTCAACCGAATGCGATCTCCCGTATCGACCCCGGGCGGGATCCGCACGGACAGTGTTTTTCGTTTCTCGACTCGCCCAGCACCACTGCAACTTCGGCAGGGGTCTTTGACGATCCGACCCTGGCCCCGACAGCGCGGACAGGTCTGTTGCAGCGAAAAGAAGCCTTGCGAGACACGAATCTGTCCTGAGCCACCACAATCCGTGCACGTCGAGGGTTGGGTGCCGGCTTTTGCCCCGCTGCCTTTGCAGTCTTCACAGGTAGCAAGAATCGGCACACGAATTTCAATCTTGTCGCCTCGCACCGCCTGCTCGAGGTCAAGCTCCAGCGAATAGCGGAGATCAGCGCCGCGTTGGGGGCCACCTCGACTTCGGCCACCACCACCAAAAATGTCACCGAAAACATCACCAAAGACGTCGCTGAAAGACCCTTCGAACCCTCGTCCACCGCCACCCGCATTCTGGTCTACACCGGCGTGTCCAAAACGATCATAGGCCGGCCGCTTTTCGTCATCGGTCAGGATTTCGTAGGCTTCAGTCGCTTCCTTGAACTTTTCCTCGGCTGAGGGATCGTCTGGGTTCCGGTCCGGGTGATACTTCATGGCAAGACGCCGATATGCCTTCTTGATGGTATCGGCATCCGCATCCCGGCTGACGCCCAACACTTCGTAGTAATCGCGCTTCGCCATGTTCTTGCCAATCAACTCCGTATAGAAAAAACCGCGGTGTCGTCTGAAGCGACGCCGCGGCTGACCTCACTCCAGACCGTTATTCCGGCCTGGCTTGTCCTTGTTTGTCCCTACTTGTCCTTGTCCTTGACCTCTTCGAATTCCGCATCGAGTGCATCACCATCGGGACTCGAACCGCTGCCACCCTCGCCGCCGCCGGCTTTACCCGCACCGTCGCCTCCACTCTGAGATTCGTACATCTTCTGCGCGAGTGTAGCGGAGGCTGCGGAGAGCGCCTGGATTTTTGCTTCGATATTGGCTTTGTCCTCGGTTTTGAGAGCAGCTTCCAGATCTTTGGCCGCCGATTCGATGGCGTCTTTCTCTTGCTGTGTTGTCTTGTCACCCGCATCCGCAACCGCTTTGCGTGCGCTATGAACAAGCGCGTCCGCCTGATTGCGCAGTTGCACCATTTCCTCGAACTTCGCGTCTTCAGCAGAATGCGCCTCGGCGTCACGGACCATCTTCTGGATTTCGTCATCTGACAAGCCGCTCGACGCCTTGATGATGACGGATTGCTCCTTCCCGGTCGCCTTGTCCTTCGCCGATACGTTCAGAATGCCATTCGCATCAATGTCAAAGCTGACCTCCACTTGTGGCATACCTCTTGGTGCCGGCGGAAGGTCAGCCAGATCAAATCGGCCGAGCGATTTGTTGGCGGTCGCCTGTTTGCGCTCGCCCTGCAGGACATGGATGGTCACGGCGGTCTGATTGTCGTCAGCCGTTGAGAATGTCTGCGCCTTCTTGGTTGGAATGGTGGTGTTCTTTTCAATCAGCACACTCATCACACCACCCAGCGTTTCAATACCCAGTGACAGCGGCGAAACGTCCAGCAGCAACACGTCACTGCGCTCGCCTGCCAACACCGAAGCCTGTATCGCTGCACCTACCGCGACGGCTTCATCCGGATTCACATCACGACGAGGCTCCTGACCAAAGAATTCCTTGACCTTTGCCTGTACCAAAGGCATGCGCGTTTGCCCGCCAACCAGAAGGACATCATCGATGTCAGAGTTCTTGATGCCGGCATCGCTCATCGCAATGCGACACGGCTCCATCGTGCGATTGACAAGTTCCTCAACAAGCGCCTCCAGCTTGGCACGAGTCAGTTTCAGCACCAGATGCTTGGGACCGGTCTGATCTGCAGTAATGTAGGGCAGGTTGATCTCGGTCTGCTGACTGCTGGACAACTCGATCTTTGCCTTCTCCGCAGCTTCTTTCAAACGCTGCAATGCCAGTGGATCGTTGTGCAGATCCACGCCGTTGCTCTTCTTGAACTCATCGGCGAGGTAGTCGATGACACGCAGGTCAAAGTCTTCGCCACCAAGGAACGTGTCGCCGTTTGTCGAGAGCACTTCGAATTGATGCTCACCATCAATCTCGGCGATTTCGATGACTGAAATGTCGAACGTACCGCCACCCAGGTCATAGACCACGATCTTCGCATCGCCGCGTTTTTTGTCGAGTCCATAGGCGAGTGCAGCCGCTGTCGGCTCGTTGATGATCCGCTTCACTTCCAGACCTGCAATGCGTCCGGCATCCTTCGTTGCCTGGCGCTGCGAATCATTGAAATATGCAGGGACCGTGATCACCGCTTCGGTAACGGGTTCACCGAGGTAGTCCTCAGCGGTCTTCTTCATCTTTTTCAGCACTTCGGCTGAAACCTGAGGCGGCGCCAGCCGTTTGCCATTGACGTCGATCCACGCATCACCATTGTCGGCTGCCGTGATCCGGTAAGGCACCATCTTGATGTCCTTCTGAACCACATCATCTGCAAAACGTCGCCCAATCAGCCGCTTCACGGCAAACAACGTGTTCTTCGGATTGGTTACCGCCTGACGTTTGGCGCTTTGTCCGACGAGGATTTCACCATCATCTGCATAAGCAATGATCGAAGGTGTTGTGCGATCACCTTCCGAGTTTTCGATGACCTTGGCCTCTCCACCGTCCATGACGGCTACACACGAATTGGTCGTGCCAAGGTCGATGCCGATGATCTTTCCCATCTCAATTCTCCATCTGCGCTCTGGGCGCGATTATCTTAAGGGGATATATGTGGCCGTTCGAGGCAGCTTCAAGCGTCCGGGTGTAAATCCGTGTCCAATCTCGTGGCCTGTCTCGCCTGGTGTGTCAAGGTGCTTTGGTGACTACGACCTTGGCCGCACGCAAAACACGGTCATGCAGCAGATAGCCCCTCTGCAGCACATCCATGACGGAGTTCGGCTCCATGTCCGGGTTGGCGACCATCGCAATGGCCTCATGCCACTTCGGATCGAACGGTTCGCCTCTCGGGTCGACTGGTGTCATGCCGAAACGCGCCAGAGACGCCAGGAAGAGCTTGTGGCAAAGTGTCAGGCCTTCAGCGACGGCCACCGCAGTTTCGCCCTCCAGCGCCGCGGCAGACTCGAGTCCCTTCTCGAGGCTGTCAAGAATTGCCGGCATCTCTCCGAGCAATCGCTCGACGCCGTACTTGTGCGCGTTTTCCACATCCCGTTGATTGCGCCGCCGCAGGTTGTCCATTTCCGCGTGCGCACGCAGTAACTGATCCTTGAGGGTCGCAATCTGTTCTTGCGCAGCATCCATTGCAGCATCGCCCGAGCCTGCCGCCCGAGCGGCATCATTCTGATCCGTATCGGGTAGCGCGTCCGGCGCCCGATCCTGGTTGGTTTCTCCGGGTTGTTCTGACATGCCTGTGCCATCAAGTAACAAGATTCGGGCGACATGGGGACTCGCGTCAGGTGATTCAACCCCTGAAGTCGAAAGAAAAGCGACCTTTGTCAGGCGTAGCGGAGCGCGGCACCCAACAACCGGGCCGTAACGTCCACGACTGGAATCACGTCCTTGTAGGCCATACGGGTGGGACCGATGACCCCCAGTACGCCGGCTACCATCCCGTTGACTTCGTAGGTGGACGTGACCAGAGAGACCTCATCGAGCTGCGCGTAGCCGGTTTCGTTGCCGATGAAGAGCTGTATGCCATCACTCTGCAGGCATCGATCGAGAAGATGAAGGATGACTCCCTTGTGAGAAAACGCCTCAAACAGGGCGCGGACCGTACCCAGATCACCAGTGACATCCACCAGACGGGTTTCGCCCGCGACCACAAGATCCCGACGAGGGCTTTCCACCGGCACGGCAAACGCCCGCGATGCCACAGCGAATGCGGTTTCCATGAGCAGGTTCATGCGGTCCTTGTCGTGCCGCATGGACATCAGCAGTTCGGCGCGGATTTCTTCCAGCGGCCGACCGACAAATTCCCGATTGATCAAATTGGCTGAAGTCGTCAACTCAACGTCGCTATACACCCTCTCGGTGTGAATCACCCGATTCTGGATTTCTCGATCCTGCATCACCAGTACCACAAGCACCCGCTTGTCGGTGAGCTTGACGAACTCGACGTGTCTGAGGGCAACCCCGTCGCGTTTTGGTGTCGTGACCACACACGTCATCTGTGTCAGTTTCGAGAGCAGCTCGCTGGCGTTGGAAACCAGCTCCTTTGGCGACAGGTCCGGATCGAGCTGCTGCTCAACGTGACGAAGGCTCTGCCGGTCAAGCGGCTGAACTGAAAGCATCGTATCCACAAACAGGCGCAATCCCTGCACTGTAGGTACCTTGCCTGCTGATGTATGCGGTGAACGGACGAGGCCCAGTTGTTCAAGCTCGGCCATGATGTTGCGCACAGTCGCAGAGCTGACTCCGATCGCCGGCAATTCGGCAAGCGCCTTGGAAGCAACCGGCCGACCATCCACCAGGTAATGTTCCACCACCAGTTTGAGCAATTGTTGCGCCCGCGAATCTAGCGCGGTCTCAAACGAATTGCGGACAATGGGTCTGGGCATGGGTTTACGACAGAACTTGAGTCAAACTCTAGTTGGTCAATCGAAATTGAATGTTTTGGCCCCCTTCAGAAGAGGACACTACTTTTTATGCTGAAGCACCTGACAGTGCAAGACCTCGCGCTCGTAGAGCGACTCGAAGTCTCATTTTCAGCGGGGCTTACCGTCATTACGGGTGAATCCGGCGCCGGAAAATCCATACTCCTGGCTGCGCTCTCACTGGTGCTCGGCGAGCGCGCCACCAGTGACCTGCTTCGCCCTGGAGCTGCACGCCTGGACGTCAGCGCTGAATTCGACATTTTCCTGACACCTCGGATCAGAGATCGACTGACTGCCCTGGAGCTTGTTGATGTGGATGGTCCGAGCACCTGCCTGCTGCGGCGTACCCTGTCAGCCGACGGCCGCTCGAAGGCGTTTGTGAATGGAATCCCGGTTACCTTGCAAGTGTTACGAGAGCTGGGTGAAAGCCTTGTCGACATTCACGGACAACACGAAAATGTCCGACTGGGTCGCCGTGACGTGCAACTGGCACTGCTCGACGACTTCGCGCTCGCAAGCACTGATCGCGAACAGGTCACGGAGATCTGGCGGAGCTGGCAGCGCCTACGTCGAGAGGCAGAAACGCTTCGCATCAGCGCCAGTCAGCAGGCAGATCGAATCGAGCTCCTGACCTATCAGCTTCAGGAGCTGGATGGCCTGGGAATCGATCTTCAGGAGATTGATCAGCTGTTCGACGAACATCGCCGCCTGGCGCAGGTGGATCATCTTCTCGAAAAGGTATTGGCTGCGGACAACACACTCGCGGAACTCGATACCCCCGGTCGGCTCATGTCTTCACTCGGCGCCCTTGCCGACAGTCACCCTTCGCTTGACGCGGCCCGCTCTGCACTGGGCGACGCGGCTGCCTTGCTGGAAGACGCAAGCCGCCATATTCGCCACTACGCAGACGCACTGGAGCCAGATCCGGAACGCCTCTCGGCCTTGTCAGAGTCCATCGAAGTACTGCACGGACTGGCACGGAAACACAAGATTGCACCGCGTGAGCTGGCAGCCCGAGTACAAGGGCTTGCCGCAGAGCTGGCCAGCATCAACGCTGACACCCAGGCGTTGGAAGCCGCCGGGGCAAAGGCACGGATTCTGGAGTCCGCTTTTTACGGAAGTGCGCAAGCGCTTTCAGCAAAACGGAAGAAGACCGCCAGGGAGTTTGCAAGAGAAGTGTCGCGAGTACTCGCCGAACTCGGACTCGGCAAGGCTAGGCTGGGAGTTGATTTCAGTGCTACTGAAAACGAAACCGGCATCGACGGAATCGAACTGCTGGTCAGCACAAATCCAAAATATCCACCGGGCCCCCTCGGTCGCATTGCCAGCGGCGGCGAACTCGCCCGGATCAACCTCGCCATCGCAGTGACCGCTGCGGAGCGCAGCGCCCTGCCGTGCCTGGTGCTGGATGAGGCGGATGTCGGCGTGGGTGGCAATCTCGCCGACACCATCGGCCGGCTGCTGCGACGCCTCGGCGCCCACACACAGGTCATTTGTGTTACTCACGCGCCTCAGGTAGCCGCTCTGGGCGAACACCACCTGTGTGTTCGCAAGACAGAAAGCGAGGACACCATCATTCTGACACTCGATCGAGCAGCCCGCAGAGAGGAGATTGCCAGAATGCTGGCTGGCGCCGAAGTATCGGAAAAGACCCGGCAGTACGCCGATGCTCTGCTCGCTGAAGCGAATTAGTCTGCGGACTTTGCCGCCCGGCGAAGGTTCAGCGGCATCAGCATTTCGAGTACCATCCGCCCACCATTGAAACCCGGTTTGCCATGCGCGCGCCCATCATCTTCATTCTGTTCGCTGCACTCACGCTGAGCGCCTGTACCATGCCCAAGCTGGGTCTGCCCCGGGTCCACAAGATCACGATCCAGCAAGGGAATGTGATCAACCAGGAAATGGTTGACCAACTCAAGCCTGGCATGACACGAAATCAGGTTCGATTTGTTCTGGGCGACCCCGTGACACGCAATCGTTTCAATCCAGATCGTTGGGACTATCTCTACTACATCGATATACCAGGCCAGTTCCATGAAAAGACGTATCTGTCCCTGATCTTCGAACAGGACCGGCTGGCATCGTTCAGCGGTAACTTCACCCCAACAACGGTTGCAGAACCGCTGCCACCAGAGGTGCCAGCAGAACACATCATCAAGGACCTGCCACCAGAAGCTGATGAATCCAACGACGCGGGATCTAGCGAACCGCCCCTGGCAAGCGATTGATGCGATTCCGGCGCGCCTGCATGGGATCAACCCTGAGAGGCCGATAAAGCTCCAGCCGATCTCCCGAGGAGAGCAGGAAGCTGGCTGGTTTGACTTCACCCCAAATGCCGGTCGTCAGATCCTGCAGTGGGAAACGAGCGAACAGTGGATCCTTTTTAGCCACCTCGAGCGCATCGGCGATGGTTGCGCCTTCATTCAATTGCAGCTGCAGGACATGCTGCTCTTCAGCAAGCGCATAGACCAGGTCAACAGACAAGACGGTCACGGTGGCAACTCGCGCGCGCGTTTGACAAAGGCGTCGACGACCGCATCCGCGGCTATACCGACCAACGGTTCAACAACTCGTAACAAGCCACGCAACTGAAAATCCAGTTGCAGAGTCACTTTGCAACCCGCATTGCCCAAAGGTTGAAAGAGCCACGCGCCAGCAAAATGTTCAAATGGTCCGTCGGCAAGCTCCAGATCAATTCGCGAGTGCGCAGCAAGCGTATTGCGTGTGGTAAATGTCTCGTTGAATCCGCGTGCGGATACATGCACACGAGCGACCACCGTGGTTACCGATTTTTCCATCACGTCCACCGCCGTGCACCCCGGCACAAACTGTGGATAGCTGGCAATGTCATTCACCATCGCAAACATCTGTTCCGCCGGATAGGGCAGAAGTGCCGTGCGAGTAATCGTACTCAAGCCAAACAACTCAGTGTTTGAATGCAGGGAAACAAGGTCACCAGAAACACCATCGCAACGCCAACCGGGGCGACAACGCCGATCACGAACTTCCACAGCCACCACAATCCGGAGAACCTGATCCCCAACTGGCTCTGCACGACGGCACGCGGCAACATCCATCCACAGAACAGCGCAATCATCAACCCCCCTATGGGCAGCATGATGTTCTGTGTCACATGGTCCACAAACTCGAATATGGTGCGGGAACCATCTACTTTGAAATCAGCCAAGGTGTTGAACGACAACACCGTGCCAACACCAATCAACCAGCAGATGACGCCCAGCGTGACAGCAACGCGCGCTCGCTTGGCGTTGTACTCTTCCACCAGGTAGGCCAGCGCAGGCTCAGTCAACGAAATCGCCGACGTGATGGCTGCAAAGCTCACCAGTAAAAAAAAGAGAACACCGAAAAACGCGCCAAACGGCATCTGCCCAAAAGCCAGCGGAATGGTCACAAACATGAGTCCCGGACCTTGTCCAGGCTCGAGTCCGTTGACAAAAACGATGGGGAAAATCGCCAGCCCCGCGCAGATCGAAATCACCGTATCCAGCCCGGCGATCATGAATATGGTTCCAGGAATCGAGGCATTGCTGGGAACGTACGCCCCGTAGGCCATCATGGTACCCATACCAAGACTCAGGGTGAAAAACGATTGACCCATCGCCAGCAGCCACGTATTGGCATTCACGTCCTCCCATTTGAAATCGAACATGAAGGCAAATCCCTGGGCAAATCCACCTGACATGACGCCATAACCCAGTAAAACGAATAGCAGGATGAACAGCAGCGGCATGAACCACCGGATGGAGGTTTCCAGGCCTTTTACCACACCTTTTCTGATGATGTAGATCGTCGCCAGCATGAACAGCGCATGACAGCCCCCAACAAGCCAGGGATTGCTGGTGAAATCGTTGAACGTCTTGTTAGCAAAGGCAACGTCGGCGCCCTGCAGCGCTCCGCTCCCCATCTCGACCATGTAATAGAGCGTCCAGCCTGCGATCACCGAGTAGTACGAAAGAATAAGAATGCCGGCAAACATGCCCATCCAACCGATCAGCACCCACAGCCCACTGCGACGATGCTGCTGAACGAGAATTCGCAGCGTGTTGACTGGACTATTGCGTCCCTGCCGACCAATCAACACTTCTGCCATGAGTATCGGCAGCCCTACCAGCGCGATGGTGGCCAGGTAAATCAGCACAAATGCTGCACCACCATGCTCACCAGTGAGGTAGGGAAACTTCCAGATATTGCCCAGGCCGACAGCAGAGCCTGCCGCAGCCAGGATAAACAGCCATCGATTCGACCACATCCCATGTTGGGATACATCGTCGTTTGTCATTTCTCTCACCCCTGTCACTCAGCACGCATTATAAAGAAGGAAGCTGCCTATAATGCCGGCCATGGCAAAGAAGAAAGCAGATCCGGACCCGACGATTGCGCGTCACAAGCGAGCGCAACACGATTACCACCTGGAAGATCGCTACGAAGCGGGTCTGGTCCTGTTCGGCTGGGAACTCAAGTCCATTCGCGCCGGCAAGGCGCAACTGATCGACAGCTACGTTCTGGTACGTGAAGGCGAAGCCTGGCTGCTGGGCGCCAACATCTCTCCGCTTGAGAGCGCCTCAACCCACGTGATCGCCGAACCGAAGCGGACACGAAAACTGCTGTTGCATGCCAAGGAACTCGCGACCCTCTTCATGGCCACACAGCAGAAGGGTTATACCTGTATTGCGACCCGGCTCTATTGGAAAGGCAAACACGTCAAATGTGAAATTGCATTGGCCAAAGGCAAGCAGGATCACGACAAGCGTGAAACCACCAAGGACCGCGAGTGGGCACGCCAGAAGGAAAGGCTGATGAAGGCACATCACCGCTGAGCCAGCCAAGCGGTTTCATGCCAGGAACGCTCAGCGCCTGGTATGTGCCTGCCGCCAGGCGACCATTTCGATTGCGGCCACTGCGGCTTCGATACCTTTGTTGAATTCATCGTCGGCGGAGCGTGCGGCTGCATGCGCAATGTCCATGACCGGGATCACTTCAACGATGATCGGCCGCCGGAATTCATGCATGACATCGCCTAGACCGCGAATGCACTCGTTCGAAATCATCTCGAAGTGGTAGGTCTCTCCTTTGACGATAACCCCGAAGCAGATGATCGCATCGATATTTTTGTCGCGATCTTCCGCCAGCAGATCGCGTGCTGCGAGTGGCAGCTCAAGCGAGCCAGGCAGCGTATGCACGACCACCCGGGAATAACCGTGCTCTCGCAGCACCCGCTCGCATGTGCTGCTCAAACTCTGCACAAATTCGGGATACCACTTGGAACACAGGATATGGATGGTGCCTGGATTGTTGACACGAGGCAGGCCGGACAGATCGACGCTCGTCTTCATCCGCCGGCGCACTTGGCCAACGAGGAAGCAGACTTGCCTGGCAACCAGCCTGCCGTGGCCGGATCGAGAACCAGCGCCCCTTCAGCTTCCAGGGTGGTGAACTCTGCACGAACTTCCCAGGTTCCCATGGGCATGCCACGTTTTCGCAGTGCGGAATTGACATCACCCGGGCGAACTTGCACCAGGCCGCTCTCGAAGAGCTCCTGAATGACCTCCCGAACCACTTCCGTACGCCGACGTTCTACGCTCAACTCTTGATCCTGAAATGCAGCGGGCGACTTTGTACCAGATGCGCCCTACTCCCGCCACGGTTTGCCGGCACGATAGGCCTCTAATCGCCGTTCCATCTCCGGACGGAAGGGAGATGCATCGGCATCAGGCAGTGTCAGCACTCTTTCCTGTATGGATACGGCGTCACTGAACTGGCCAGCCTCAGCATATGCGGCCGCCAGCGTGTCCAGCCTGGACAAGGATGCCTCTGAAGCTACCGCCTGCAGGGCAAATTCGACGGCCAGGCGCGCGTTGCGAACTTTTGCATGGGAAGAGGTTGCCAGCAGCCAGGCATAGTCATTTGCAGCATTCGTGCGATTTTCCCGGGCCATCCGAGCCAGCCAGCGCGCAGCTTCTTCATGGGCCTGTAGATCGCCGATCTCCAGCAGCAGTTGAACGTAACGTGCAACGCCCTGCCCGTGCCCGGCCAACGCCGACTTGCGGTACCAGCCTCTGGCCTTGTCGATATTCACAGAGACGCCCAGGCCTGCCTGATAGAAATATCCCAGCCCCACCCAGGCATCCACCGAACCCTGCTGGCCGGCCTTTTCGAACCACGCTCTGGCCGAGTCCGCATCTGCCTGGACGCCTGTCCCGCGCAGGTAGGCGTGCGCAACACGCACCTGCCCCTCGGGCAGACCCAGCTCGGCGGCTTCCTTGAACAGCGCAAATGCCGCAGTTTCGTTTGCCTGGCCCAGCTCCCCGGTCATCTGCATGTGTCCGAGCATGACCAGAGCGACGGCTGATCCGGCCGCTCGCGCTTTTTCATACCATGCCGTGGCCTTGTCGATTTCGGTCTCGACCACATAGGGCGCCCGATAGCTCAACCCCATGTGCAACATGGCGATCGCATCACCCTGGGACGCCGCTTCTGCCAGCCACCGACGGGCATGTCGGGTATTTCGCTCAACCCCTTCGCCGAGCAACAACGCACGCCCTGCCATGACCTTGCCTTCGAAGTAACCATGTCCGGCGGCCTTTTCGAAGAGCAGATAGGCGAGCGCAGCATCCTGCTTGATGCCGAGCCCACCCAGGTGCAGCCGACCCAGAGCCACCAGGGCGCCCGGATTCTCAGAATTGAACTCAAGCGACCGGTTGTAATCCAGCCGCGCGGACACATATAGGTGTTGGTCGAAGTAGCTGTAGCCTCGCAGGTAGTAGGCCCTCGAACGTTCGGAATCGACCAGGGACGGCGAGATCAACGCGGGCTCGAGATAGCTGCGGGCAAGGGCAGGCTGACCCTGATCGATGAGGACAACGGCTTTTTCGATCAAGGCGCGCGCGTCCAGGGCGATGGCCGGCGAGGCCATAGCGAGAAGCACGGAAGCGAACATGAAACGAGAAACAGTCCACATGGTCCAGGGAGTGTATGAAAAAGCACGCGCTTGCGCAGCGCGGAGCGTGCTAGGCTGACAGGCACGGTTATCCAGCGAGCTGGTTCCGCTGTTCTGATTCAAGTGACAAGTTCAACTGAATTGGGGGCGACTTGGTTTCGACACGGGTAGCAAGGTTTGAGGTGCATGCCGAGAGGGTAGTAACTCTCGTAAAACAATTGCTGCAACTTTTTAGTTGCCAATGACGAAAACTACGCACTAGCGGCCTAAAACCGCCGCTTACACTGACGATTCGTTTCCTGTGCGATGAAGTCAGTGGCTAGCTCACAGGATCGCGCGGAGGTCTCGCCCGGGGCCAAAGCGTTAAAACAATCGGGCTCGCCGAGAATGATCCTGGCCGTCGGAGCGTTCGAGGTTAAAACAAACGACGTGTACTAAGCATGTAGAGCCGATCTCTGAGCGCCAGTGGACGCGGGTTCAACTCCCGCCGCCTCCACCATTTCAAGATTTAAAGGCGCCCCAAGGCGCCTTTTTTCTTGTCTAATTTCAATCCCTTACATTCGTTCATGAGCCGAAGGCGTCCCAACGGGTTCTGAGCAATCCCTGTTTTTTTTAGCCGTAATGATTGTAGCCGTCAGCGCATCCGCCAATGCGGTACTACAAAAAATAGCCAGAACGACCAAACCGATTGACCAATACAGAGGTCAAGCAAGCCAAGCCCACGGATGTGGTGTATACCCTGTCTGATGGCGATGGTCTGCAGCTGAGGGTCAAACCAAACGGCTCCAAAATCTGGTTGCTGGACTACAGGCGTCCATACATGAGGTTCGCACCAGTCTTAGCTTCGGCCCCTACCCGGACTTGTCGCTTGCTGACGCGAGCCATAGGCGGACCGGGGCCGAGGCATTGTTGGCCAAGGACAATCGATCCCAAAGCACACCGCGACGACCAGGCGAGAGAGAACGCGGCCAGCAGCAGAAATACCCTGTTGCACCTCGCCGCCTAACGGCTGGAAATCAAAAAAACCAAAGTGTCCTATGACCACACAGCGGACTCGTGGCGCCCACTCGAAATTCACAGTTGGCCGGTTTTGCAAAAAACCCATCCTCAAGATCACAGCATTGAAGGCAATCGAGACCATCAAGCCTGTCGCCATGAAAGGCAGCCTGGAAATAGTCAAGCGCCTGTGCCAGCGCCTGAGTGAAGGGATGACCTTCGCCACGAACTCCGTCCTCATCGCTGCAAACCCATTCGCCCGGAATATTCGGCGATCCGGGGAGCTTCGATGCGCACCGACCCCGGCAACGCCATCTGGCGTTCAGGCTCGGCGGGCACTGTCTGGAGGCGTCCATGGTCGGGCTAGAGGCGGAGGTGGCGCTGCGTGTGCCCTTGCTCGGCGTATGCCTGATCTGCGCTTGCTGGGCGACGATGCGCGGGTCACCCGGCTTTTCTCTGGAGCCGCCCGCACACCGCCCGTCTCGTCTCGCCGAGCGCGGCGTCGCGCCCGATCGGATCAGCTCGCGGTGGGTTCGGTCAGCACCATGAATTCCGCATAGTCCTCCAGCAATTCTGGGCGCTCGAAATGCAGGAAGTGCCCCACACCTTCCACCAGCCGAACCTGACAGTTGGGGATCAGCCGCTCTGCGATGTACATGTCTTCCAAGTCGACGATGTTGTCGTTCGCGCCATTGATGATTAACGTCCGTGCCTTGATCTTCCTCAGGTCGATAACGTCGTCGAGCCGGCCGAGCTTCAGAATATTTGCGCAGTGCTCGTAGAAGGCTTCGGCATGGGCGTCGTTCAACTGTTCGAACTGCGCGACGATCTGCCGTTTGTAGCTCTCACCGATCTGATTGCCGAACAGTTCCAGGATAAGATCCGCGCCGCGTGCGTAGTCGCCTTCATGATAGAGCGTCAGCGCCCGTCGAACGATGTCTTCCATGACTGCGTTGGGTTTCATTCCAAAACTGCTCAACACCAGATGCTGAACTGCATCCGGTCGCAGAGCCGCATAGGCGGTGGCAATGACGGTGCCCCAGGAGCAGCCGGCCAGCGTCAGCTCTCCACCTGGATGAGTCTCTTTGAGCAACGCGTGCAGCGTTTCCAATTGCTCCTGAACGGTCACGTGGGCACTGCCGGATTTGATATGCGAGCGGCCGATACCGGGCATGTCGAAAATTACCACGGTGAAGTGATCGGTAAACCGCCTCACCATGCTGCGCCAGATCGCCATGGTCTGCAGTGCGCCGCTCACGCACATGAGGATGTTCTCGTGGTCTCCGTACTTGCGATACGGGATTTCGAATCGTCCGAAATCTAAAGTGCCTTTGACGGTTTTCACAACAATCCTCGTTTGTTCATGTATGCGCGTGCGTGCGCATGCGCCTGGCGCCGTTTCCAGCGGAACCAACGATCGGTGGCGATCTTGTTGCCAAGACGATCGATGGGAGAGAACGCCAGGAGGTTGGCTGCGCCGCGGGCACGATCCTGCAGGCGCGGGCTGCTGGCTCGAAGCGATAAGCCGTAGCCGGCGTCCAGGTAGTGAAATTCATGCCAGTAGCCGCTCGGCATGAAAAGCGTCTGACCAGGTTCGATCACCGCCTCGTAGCCGCGTGCGTAGGCTAGCGCCGGATACTCGGCGAAGTCTGGCTGGTCGAGATTCACGTAGCTGCGCACCGTGAATGGGTGCTGGTAGAGGGCGGACGACTGGTCGGGCGCAAACAGGCGCACCCGGCGCCGACCGTGAATGGCCGTGTGCAGCACGTGCCCCATATCGATGTCGTAATGCAGAGGCGTGGTGGACCCTCTGCAGCCAAAAAACGTGTACACGAACCTGCGCGAAAATCGCAAGCCAACATCGGGGAATACAACGTCGTCCAGCAGCTCGGGAAGCTGGCGCCCGATGTTGTACAGGAACATGCGCAGATCTCTGCCAGCGCCGAGCGTTTCGTTGAGAAACTCGGCAAACGGCATCGACGCGATGCTGTCCATGTAGTTCTTGCCGGGATCGCCAAACGAGCCGTCGTAGACACGCACCAGCTTGTGGCCGTATTGGGCACCCAGGAATTCTGGCGTCCAGCGCTGCAGCGCCGGCGCCTTGGCGGCATAGTCGGTAATCAAAGCGGGTGTATGCAGCGCAATGTGTCGTTGCAACGCCTCCAGGCCGTCGCTTTCGAGGCAGACCATAGGGAGTTCGGTCGCGAACAGGCGGGGCGCGCCCGCGCCGTCGTCGATGGGCGCGGGAGTCGTTGTATTGGCGGAATTTGCGGCCACGCTCGCCATTGATCGGTTGAGCATTTGGTCAGGCTGGCGCGCAGTGTAGCGCGTTTTCGATCCGGGCTAAAATCGCCATTTTCCGCAATCAGATTTGCCATGCGCGAGACCTTTTCGCTCAGTGCTGATCTAATTGCCTGCTGTTGGAACCATGAGGACTCACGCTCAGAAAAATGCAGACCACTTCTACCAATGTTCTGCGCCGCTGCCGAGGGGGGCTGTTCTATGCCTTCCGCCGTACGGTGTTCTGGATAGGCTTCTACATCCGACCACCCATTCACTGGTTTGTGGGCCTGTTCTCGAAAGTTGGGAATCCCCCGGTATTCGCACGAGATGTATTCGGCTGGGTTGCGGGCCTGGAGAATAGCTGGGAGGTGATTCGCGATGAGGCGCTCGCCATACTCGAGCGCCCGGAAAGTGTGCCTCCTCTGCGTGCCGTGTCTCCCGACCACAGCCGCATCGCCACTGATGAAAAGTGGAAGGGGTTCTTTCTGTGGGGTTACGGCTACAAGGTCGAAGGTAATACGAGCCGTTGCCCGGCAACCAGCCGGCTGGTCGAATCCATCCCGGGCCTCATTTCGGCGTTCTTTTCTATACACACACCGGGCACGCACCTGCCGCGACATTACGGTCCAACCAACGGCATGATCACGTGTCATCTCGGACTGCAGATCCCTCAGGATCGCGCAAAGTGTCGCATCGCGATCGATGATCGGGACTACAACTGGGAGGCCGGCAAGTTTCTGATTTTCGACGACACCTATTACCACGAGGTGTGGAACGACACACAGGAAGATCGCGTGATTCTGCTGTTGCACGTCGAGCGTCCGCTGCGTCAGCCCGGCAAGGCGATCGCTGATGGTTTCCTGTGGCTGATCACGCACAGCCCGTTCATCCAAGCCACATTGCGGTCACTGGATGAGTGGACCGCGCGCGAGGAAGGCAAAGCCCGAGCCGAGCAGGCCGCAGCACGTCGTCAATAGGCGTTCGCGCATCGAACCCGCTTGGCTCCGGCACGATCAGATCTCCGGAGTGGCCGCCGCCATCTTCGCGCCGTCATAGACGATCTTCTTGGTCGGTATGTACCCCTCCATGCGGCCAGGGGAATCGAGGAGCTTCACGAACGGTTCCACTCTGGCGTCACCCTGGCCGCTGCGGATCTTGCGCGCGAAGTTCGGGTAGAACCGTCCTTGATCTTGCGGATACGCTCCACGAGACGGTTGAGCTGGCGCTCGAGGGTCTGCGTGTCAGGCGCGTCGACGGGATGGAATCGTGGCCCGTCTGAATCCTGGGTCCTGGGTCCTGGGTCCTGGGTATAGACGCGCCGGCATCGGGCGATCAGTCAGACCAGATCGACCCTATGCAGCGCCAGCCCGGACAGCAATCGGGCCAATTTGTCCTCGCGGCAGATGATGCGCAGCGGAACGGGCGAACACAACGCGGACGATAGTAGCTGGCACGCGGGCGATTTGGGCTCCACTTCGGTGATGCCGACCCGAAATGATGCCAATTGCGCGCCAGCTTTGCTGCGCAACGCCTCCTCCGGTTCACCGCCGATCTCGAAGATCTTATCGGCACCGGAACGCACCGGGCGCCCGGTTTCAGTCAGTTCCAGGCGCCTCCCTGTGCGCACAAACAACAGCGGCCCAAAGAGCGTTCAAGGGCGGCGATCTGCCCGCTCAAGGTCTGCGGGCCTGAGGTGTAGCTGTTCTCTGGCACGGCGCAAGCTGCCCGCCTTGGCGACGATCCAGAACTGCAGTTGCCAGCAGTTGAGTTTGTGCATCGTCAGTCAGATCGGAAAAACCGTATCAACGACACTGAATGTCCTGCTTTTTGTGATGACGGACTTCCCTGATTGTGAGCGCACCCGATGACGACAGGAAGCAATGTGTCATGCAGATCATCACCCATGTACGTGGCTTTGGACTGAGCGACGGCCTGTCGAAACATCTGCGCCGGCGCCTGCAGTTCGCCTTCGATCGCATCGACAATCCAGTGCGTAGAGTTGTTGTGCGTCTGTCGGACGTGAATGGAACCCGTGGCGGCGAGGACAAACGCTGTCATCTGCAAGTCCAATTCGATCGCAAGCCCGATGTGATTGTGGAGGATGTGCAGAGCGATCTGTACCTTGCGATGTCACGCGCCATCGAACGCGCAGCTCGTACCATCACTCGGCGCCTGGTACGGCTACGCCAGTTGGAGACGCAGCATAGCGCTCGGCCAGTATCAGAATTTCGAACCGCGGCGGGGTCGCTGTACCAACGCGAGGCCGAGGGAGAACTTCGATGAACCCCCTGGGTACTCTGGAATATGCCTTTCACAAACTGCGCCGTGTGCCGCGCTGGGCCTGGGTAAGTGCAGTACTGGGTCTGTTGTTGGTCCCGCTGCTGCTGATCTGGCTGGCGCTGTCGCTGCTGGGAAGTGCTTTTCAAGGGGGCCATTCGCTGGTCACACAGGGGCGAGAGTTACTCAATGCCGCCTTGCCGGACGTCAAAGCGCAGTTGGACGCAACACTACCCGAAGCAAAGGCCATGGTCGATGGAGCCATCCCAGCCGTGCAAGCGCGCATTTCAACTGAGATCACTGAGGTGCGCAGCCTGCTGGAGACCGCCATTCCGCCGATGGACGGTGACCTGCTGGCCGTCGCCACCGGTGTTGCCGGCACCCAAGCCGCGGCACTGTTGAAAGAAGGGACGGGCAGCTTCGATCAAGCACTGTTGACAGCCCTGGGCACGGCTTTGCCGGCGGCCGACGTGGGCGGCGAGGACCCGCACGATGTCCCCCGCTTCCCCGGTTTCTTCCGCACTCAGTTCGAGCGAAACAATGGGGGCATGTCGGTGTCCTACGCCGGTAAGGCAGCACACGCTGAAGTGCTGACATTCTACCGCAACGCACTCGCACAGGCGGGCTACAGTGCGCGGGTGATGTCGGCAAGCGCCGATTCCGAGGTGATCGAATTCCTCTCGCCCGAACGCAAACTCGTCCTGACCGCGACCAGCGATGGGCGCGGCCATATGCAACTGAGTTGGGTTGCAAGGGGCTAGTTCAACGGCCACTGCCCTAGTTTGCGGATGAATTCCATGCGGCTGCCAGCAGCCTGTCGGAGATCTCGACCGCGCTCCCTGGCCTTCAATTCCACGGCCACCAATTCCACGGCCACAGCCCGGCGCCGATTTCCATCAGTTTGCAATTATGCGTGCCGCCGCCGATGAGTAGGGAGAAGAGCATGGAGGATGGGAAGGCCAATGGGGCATTTCGCAAGTCGCTATGGTTATGGCCGTATGCTGGGTTGCAGACGGTAATCTGACCTGTGCAGGCGGGACTGCTGCGGAGGACGTTTCAGTGCGGGGCGAACGGATCGTGAAGGATTCGATGAGGCTCGGCGTACCTTTGCGGCATTCGCAGCGGAGCGCGCTGCTGGAGATGGATGAGGATCTTGCGGATGGCGGATGAGGGATGGCTCGGTGCCGTCCGCGAGGACGCGCAGCTGTCCGCCGCAAAGGGGCAGACGGAGATGTCGGTGTCGAAGACCCACTTCATTCGCTGTACCCAAAAGAGCGGTGCGGTGGGCGGGTCGGAGAACGCGGCTACGCGTTCATTCGGGGCGTGCTGGCGAACTGCCTGATCATCCGGAGAGGGCAGGGCGCACTACTCTCTCTGGCCGCAGGGCTGGCCGCCAGTGCCGATGATGCGGGCGCGCCGCGGGCGAACCCAAGCGAGACGACGGGGAGATGGCAATGGACGCAAAAGAGGCGGATGTGCTTGTGATCGGCGCGGGGATATCCGGGTTGGCCGCCGCGGCCACACTGCAAGCCGAGGGCTACCGGGTGATTGTGCTGGAAGCCCGCAACCGTATTGGCGGGCGGGTGTGGACGGACCGCTCATGGCCGGATATGCCCCTGGATATGGGAGCGTCCTGGATTCAAGGGGTGGATGGCAACCCCATTGCGGAGATCGCCGCGGACAACGATATTGCCACTGCCGAGACGGATTACGAAAATGTCTGGCTCTACACCAGCGACGGTCGGCTGTTGGAGGATGTCGAGCATGACGGGGCGGAAAAGCACGCCAAGACATTCTATGAAGAGGCGTTGGAAGAAGCGGATGAGCGCTATGACGCCGATGTCTCCATCCAGCAGGCGCTGAACGACAAGCTCGCCCAGGAGCCGCTCTCCGCTGCCGAGAATCGGATGCTGGACTATTTTGTCAATACGTCGATGGAGCACGAATTCGCAGCCGATGCGGACAATCTCTCCCTTTTTGCCCGGGAACGGGGCGAAGCCTTCGGCGGCGAGGATGTGCTCTTTCCCGGCGGCTACGACCAGATCGCCCAGATTTTGGCCCCGGGGCTGGACATTCGTTTGGGGCATCCTGTGCGGTCGATTGTCTTCGGCACAGAAGGCGTGACCGTGGAAACAACCGCGAGTCACTTCAGTGCAGAAAGGGCGATAGTCACTCTGCCCCTGGGTGTGCTGCAAAAGGGCGTGGTGGCCTTCGACCCGCCCCTGCCCAAAGCAAAACAGGAGGCCATCGCCGCCTTGGGGATGGGTCTGCTGAACAAAGTCTATTTGCGCTTTCCCCGCATCTTCTGGCCTAAAGAGGCCGATGTTCTGGGGTTTATCTCGGAGCGGAAGGGCGAATGGACCGAGACACTGAATATCGCCCACTATACGGGCTGGCCGGTGCTGCTCTGTTTCAACGCCGCCACGTACGGGCGGGCCATCGAGAAGTTGACCGACGCCGAAATAGTGGCCGGGGCAATGCAGCGGCTGCGGGTGATGTTCGGTGCGGATATCCCGAAGCCGACCGGCTATCAGATCACCCGCTGGGCGTCGGACCCCTACGCCTACGGCTCCTACTCTTATCTGCGCCCCGGTACAGACGGCGACACACTGGACACATTGGCCGCGCCCGTGCCCCCTGCGTCAGACTAGTTGTCGCCTCAGAATTTGGCGGATGATCTCCCTCGGAGGAACAAGATATGGCTGAAAATCGTTATTCGTCAGAGTTCAAAGAACAGGCTCTGAGCAAAGCCAGA
>Ga0105050_10000420_pt1 | contig 65155 bp, 65 predicted proteins | sample FRY01_FD_78088 | JGI IMG/M metagenome (GOLD analysis project Ga0105050, IMG submission 78088) | Freshwater microbial communities from Lake Fryxell liftoff mats and glacier meltwater in Antarctica - FRY-01 | ecosystem: Environmental > Aquatic > Freshwater > Ice > Glacier meltwater ...
GCGCGGTTTGTGACGTTTATCGACGCGCTTTACGAATATCGGGTGAAGCTGCTTGCCAGTGCCGATGCTTTGCCCGATGCTCTATACACAAAAGGGGATGGACGGTTTGAGTTTGACCGCACCGTTTCACGGTTGCTGGAGATGCAATCAGACGATTATCTGGCGCTGGGGCATGGCGCAGCTGATTAAGGGGAAATGTTATGCGTCTGGAAACCTTGTTACTGTCGACCGCATTGCTGAGCGCGACGCCGGCCATCGCTGCGCCGGCAGCGGCGGATAAACTGTCACCCGAGCGACGCCAAGCTACCCATGACATGTTCGAGCGTGTCGTGAACATCCCCACTGTTTTCGGTCGAGGCAAAGTTCCGGAAATGGCGAATTATCTGGCCGAGCAGTATAAGGCTGCTGGCTTTCCCGCGGCAGATGTCGAGGTTGTTCCCTATGAGAGCACGGACGCCATCGCCAATGTGACCGAGAAAACAGCTGCTTTGGTTGTGCGTTGGCGCGCTGCTGGAACGCCAAGCGCCAAGCCGATCATGCTGATGGGCCATATGGACGTGGTTGAAGCCAAGCGCGAAGATTCGACCACCGATCCCTTCGTTTTGACGGTGAAGGATGGCTATTATTACGGCCGCGGTACGATCGATATGAAGGACGGCATCGTCGGCATAACGCAGGCCCTGATTGATCTCAAAGCCGCAGGCTTCAAGCCCAAGCGTGATATCGTTGTGTTCTTCACTGGTGACGAGGAAACGAACGGGGTCGGTGCGGATAAGGGCGCGACGGAGTGGAAAGACAGGCTTAACGTCGAATATGGCCTGAATGCGGATGGCGGCGGCGGCGCGTTTTTCGCCGACGGTCGATCGGCCGGCTTTACCATGCAGACAGCGGAAAAGACCTTTGCGGGTTATACGCTGACCGTACGCAATCGCGGCGGACATTCCTCAAAACCGCGCAAGGACAACGCCATTTACAGTCTGGCGCATGCCATTCAGAAAATTGAGTCGTATCGGTTTCAACCGATTCTGAGCGAAACGACGCGCGCCTATTTTAGCGAGCGGCAGAAGCAAGAGCAGGGCGAGTTGGGCGATGCCATGCGTGCATGGTTGGCCAATCCTCAGGATGGCGCAGCCGCGGATATCATAGAAGCCAATGAGACCGAAGTCGGGCTGACGCGCACGCGCTGTGTCCCGACGCGGCTGTTCGCCGGCCATGCCGACAATGCGTTGCCGCAACTGGCAACCGCAATGATTAATTGCCGGATTTTCCCGGGCGTGGACCCCGATGAAGTCCAAAAGGACATTGCCGCGATGGTCGGCGATTCTGAAGTCGTGGTGACGCGCAATGACAATTATGTCGCGTCTTTATCTTCGCCTTTGCGTCCGGATGTGGTGGCCGCTTTCACGAGCGCAGTTCACAAATTGCACCCCGCCGCACCCATTTCGCCCGAAATGTCGACCGGGGCCAGCGATGCGCGTCCGTTTCGCGTAGCCGGGATCCCAATTTATGGGGTTAACGGCGGCTGGGTCGTCGCTCCAGTGGATTTTCGAGCCCACGGGAAGGATGAACGGCTGCCCATTAAATCGCTGGACGATAACGTCGTTCACTGGAAATTGATGCTGTCGACTTTGGCTGGGAAATAGCTCTATCGCTATTGCGAACTGTTATCACAAAAAGCATTAATATCCGGCCTTTATTGGGTTGTTATCGGGACCGATTCGGCGTAACGCCGCGACAATTCCGCTACAAGCCCACAGGGAAGGAAAGCATTAATGGCTCGCAAGAAGATTGCACTTATCGGCGCCGGTAATATCGGCGGCACCCTAGCTCACCTCGCAGCGCTGAAAGGTCTCGGCGACGTCATATTGTTCGATGTTGTGGAAGGCGTGCCCCAGGGCAAGGCGCTTGACCTGTCGCAATGCGGCCCTGTTGAGGGCTTTGATGCCAAAATCATTGGCACCAATGATTATGGCGATATCGCTGGCGCAGACGTCATCATCGTAACGGCTGGTGTGGCGCGCAAGCCTGGCATGAGCCGCGACGATTTGCTCGGCATCAACCTGAAGGTCATGAAGGCCGTCGGTGAAGGCATCGCCGCAAACGCACCAAACGCGTTTGTCATCTGCATCACCAACCCGCTCGACGCGATGGTTTGGGCACTGCGCGAATTCTCCGGCCTGCCGCACCACATGGTTGTCGGCATGGCTGGCGTCCTCGATTCCAGCCGCTTCAGCCACTTCCTCGCTGATGAATTCAACGTTTCTGTCAAAGACGTCACTAGCTTCGTGCTTGGCGGCCATGGCGATACGATGGTACCTGTCATTCAATATTCGACTGTGTCGGGTATTCCCGTTCCTGACCTGATTGCCATGGGCATGTCATCGCAGGAGCGCATCGACGCCATCGTGCAGCGCACGCGCAGCGGCGGCGGCGAGATTGTCGCGCTGCTGAAAACCGGCTCAGCCTATTACGCGCCCGCCACCAGCGGCATTGCAATGGCTGAAGCCTATTTGTACGACCAGAAGCGCGTCCTTCCGGCCGCGGTCCATCTAACCGGCCAATATGGCGTGGATAATCTGTATGTGGGCGTGCCTGTCATGATCGGCGCCGGTGGCGTCGAAAAAGTCGTCGAAATCGCACTTGATGATGAAGCCAAATCCAACCTCGCCGTCAGCGTCGACGCAGTCAAAGAACTGCTCGTTGCGTGTAAGGCAATCGACCCGTCGCTGAATTAAGCGCACCCCCTATTTCAGGAGACGCATGTGAGCATCCTCGTCAATAAAAATACCAAAGTCATCACTCAGGGCATGACCGGTGCCACTGGCACCTTCCACACCGAACAGGCGTTGGCTTATGGCACGCAAATGGTTGGTGGGGTTACGCCGGGCAAGGGCGGCTCGACGCACATTGGCTTGCCAATGTTTAATACAGTGCTGGAAGCGAAGGAAGCGACCGGAGCAGATGCATCGGTCGTCTATGTGCCGCCACCCTTTGCCGCCGATTCTATTCTTGAGGCGATCGACGCAGAAATTCCGCTCATTGTCTGCATCACGGAAGGCATTCCGGTGCTCGACATGGTGAAGGTCAAGCGCGCATTGTCGGGTTCAAAGTCACGCCTGATTGGTCCCAATTGCCCCGGCGTTCTGACGCCCGGCGAATGCAAAATCGGCATTATGCCCGGCAGCATTTTCTCGGCGGGCTCCGTCGGTGTCGTATCGCGCTCGGGCACACTCACCTATGAAGCAGTGTTCCAGACAACAGCCGAAGGCCTTGGCCAGACGACTGCCGTTGGTATTGGCGGCGACCCAGTTAACGGCACCAACTTCATTGATTGCCTCGAGCTGTTCCTCGCAGACGATGCCACCAAGTCGATCATCATGATCGGCGAAATTGGCGGAAGTGCGGAAGAAGAAGCCGCGCAATTCCTGATCGACGAAGCCAAGAAGGGCCGCAAAAAACCAATGGCAGGGTTCATCGCCGGACGCTCGGCGCCTCCCGGCCGCCGCATGGGTCATGCTGGAGCCATCGTTTCGGGCGGCAAGGGCGATGCCGAAAGCAAGATTTCCGCGATGGAGGCAGCAGGCATCCGCATGTCCGCATCGCCATCGCTCCTCGGCAAGACATTGGTCGAGGTTTTGAAGGGGTAAGGGCAACTCCTTCCTGACACGGAAGGAGAACCATGCACGGCATGGGGCGGGGCAGTCGCCAAATAGCGAAAGCTTGAGCGTCTATGCCTCTCCGTCAATCCTACGGACTGCCACCTCTCCGTTCCGGGGAGGAACTGGAGAAGTAGAATGGGCTTAGAGAACCAAGATTTTGAAGTCGCCAACGCGCAAGAGCGCCGTCCGAGCTGGGAGCGCGCTAACTGGCCGTTGGGCATTACCGACGACCTGACGGGTGCGCTGGATCCCACGCAGATGGCTGTCGAAGTCAAAGCGGCGGCAAAGGCGGCGGGGAAACCGATGGCGCAAGCAGATGCCGTAGCTGCGGCGAGCGATTCCATTCGCGCCATGATGCTGGTCCGCACCTATCGCGTGCGCGGCCATTTGGCAGCGAATCTTGATCCACTGGGCCTGTCGAAGCAGGAAATTCCGGCTGACCTGACACCTGAATATCATGGCTTCTCGGGCACTGACCTCGACCGGCCAGTCTATGTCGGTGGCGTGCTTGGTCTGGAATGGACGACTGTGCGCGAACTCGTCGATACCCTGCGCGCCAATTATTGTGGCCCCGTTGGACTTGAATATATGCACATTTCCGACGTCGAAGAACGCCGGTTTTTGCAGGAGCGGATGGAGGGCAAAGACGCCGCCATCCAGTTCACGCCTGAAGGCAAAAAGGCGATTCTCGGTAAGGTTATTGAGGCCGAGCAATATGAGAAGTTTCTTGGCCGCAAATATGTAGGCACAAAGCGTTTCGGCCTTGATGGCGGTGAATCGATGATTCCAGCGCTTGAAGCAGTCATCAAATATGGTGGCCAACTTGGCGTCCGCGAAATCGTTTATGGCATGCCGCATCGCGGCCGACTGAACGTGCTCGCCAACGTCATGGCAAAGCCATATCGCGTCATATTCCATGAATTTTCCGGTGGCAGTTCGAACCCCGACGATGTCGGTGGCTCGGGCGATGTAAAATATCATTTGGGCACCAGCACGGACCGTGAATTTGACGGCATCAAAGTGCATATGAGCCTTGTCCCCAACCCGTCGCACCTTGAGGCTGTAAACCCAGTCGTACTCGGTAAAGTGCGCGCCAACCAGACAGCGCGCGACGACCTTGGCAAGCATGAGCAGGTTCTGCCCGTTTTGCTGCACGGTGATGCTGCCTTTGCTGGTCAGGGCATCGTTTGGGAGTGCCTGGGCTTTTCCGGCATTCGTGGATACAATACCGGCGGCTGCTTGCACTTCATCGTCAACAACCAAGTCGGCTTTACCACCAGCCCGCAATATGCGCGATCATCGCCTTATCCGTCGGATGTGGCCAAGGGTGTTCAGGCCCCGATTTTCCACGTCAATGGCGATGACCCCGAAGCAGTGACCTTCGCAAGCAAGATTGCCATTGAGTTTCGTCAGACTTTCCACCGCGACATTGTGATCGACATGTGGTGCTACCGCCGCTTTGGCCACAATGAAGGCGACGAGCCCGGTTTCACGCAGCCTTTGATGTACAAGGTCATCAAGCAACACCCCGGCGTCAGCACCTTATATGCCAAGCGGCTCGAGGCTGAAGGCGTCATTGATGCCAATTGGTCCAATGAACATGCGATGCGCTTTGTCGCGACGCTGGAGCAGGAATTTGCCAGCGCCGCAGATTACAAAGCGAATGCAGCGGATTGGTTCGGTGGACGCTGGTCCGGCCTGTCGAAACCGGCCGACCCCGAAACGGCCCGCCGCAACGTCGAGACCGGAATAGCCAAAAAGCTATTCGATAGCCTTGGCCGCACACTTACCAATGTGCCCGATAGCCATAATGTCCACCCCACATTGAACCGTGTTCTGGATGCCAAAAAGGCCATGTTTACCTCAGGCGCCGGCTTTGATTGGGCGACTGGCGAGGCGTTGGCATTCGGTTCGCTGCTGTCAGAGGGATATGGCGTGCGGTTGTCGGGCCAGGATTCAGGGCGCGGTACATTCAGCCAGCGGCATGCGGTCTGGGTCGACCAGACGACCGAAGAAAAATATGTGCCGTTGACCACCCTGCCCCATGGCCGTTTTGAAGTATTGGATAGCCCACTTTCCGAATTTGGTGTGCTGGGCTTTGAATATGGCTATTCTGGTGCAGAGCCAAAGACGCTAGTCTTATGGGAAGCGCAGTTTGGCGACTTCGCCAACGGTGCGCAGACGATGATCGATCAGTTCATCGCGGCGGGCGAAGCCAAATGGCTGCGGGCCAATGGCCTCGTGATGCTCTTGCCGCATGGTTATGAAGGCCAAGGGCCAGAGCATAGCTCGGCGCGACTTGAACGTTTCCTGCAATTATGTGCCGAAGATAATATTCAGGTTGCTAACTGCACAACGCCAGCAAATTATTTCCACTTGCTGCGCCGCCAAATGGCACGGCCATTCCGCAAACCCTTGATTGTGATGACGCCCAAATCGTTGCTCCGTCATAAGCTTGCGGTGTCGAAGGCCGAGGATTTCCAAGGCGAAAGCCACTTCATGCGGATATTGTCCGATCCGGACGCGCCTGCTGACAAAGACGTAAAGCGTCTGGTTTTGTGTTCGGGCAAAGTCGCATATGATTTGATGGAAGCGCGCAATGCCTCAGGCGACAAGAATACCGCCATCGTCCGGATTGAGCAGCTTTACCCATTCCCTTCGGAACCGCTTATTGTCCGGTTGAAGCGGATGACGAACGTGGAAGATGTCGTCTGGGCGCAGGAAGAACCGCGCAACGCCGGCAGCTGGTCCTTTGTTGACCCATTCCTTGAGGAATGCCTGACCGAGGCCAATGTCGGCCCTGCACGTGCACGTTATGCTGGCCGTAAAGCAGCAGCCGCAACAGCAACCGGATTGGCCAAACGCCACCAGGCCGAACAGGCCGCGTTGGTTGCCGATGCGCTGGGTCATAATGTACGCGAAGAAATTCGTCGTCAGCGTACTGGCGGCACCAAGCCCGTAACCCCTCCATCCTCGTGAGGATTATATTATGAGCACTGAAGTTAAAGTCCCCGTTTTGGGTGAATCGATCACCGAAGCCACTCTTGGCCAATGGCTGAAGAAGCCCGGCGAAGCTGTGGCCGCCGACGAACCAATCGCCAGCCTCGAAACCGACAAGGTCGCTGTCGAAGTTCCTTCACCGGTCGCTGGCGTCATGGGGGCCTACGCCGTTGCAGAAGGAGCAACCGTCAATGTTGGCGCAGTTATCGCATCGATTGAGGCAGGATCGGGCGCGCCCGCCGCTGCCCCTGCTGCGCAACCCGCCGCCGCGCCACAGCCTGTCGCAACTGCACCAGCGCCTGAACCGGCCGCTGCCGCCTCACCCGAGGCAAACGACCTACCGCTTTCACCAGCTGTTCGTCGTTTGGTGCTTGAACTCGGAATTGATCCGTCAAAGATCAAAGGCACGGGCAAGGATGGGCGGTTGACCAAGGAAGATGTTGTCGCCGCCGCAAAGGGCGCGCCGGAACCGGCCGCTACGCCAACGACTTCTGCTGCGCCGGCTGTTGCTGGCCGTCAGGAAGAGCGCGTGAAAATGACGCGCTTGCGTCAGACTATTGCGAAGCGTCTGAAGTCTGCACAGGACACCGCAGCATTGCTGACCACGTTCAATGACGTCGACATGTCCGCTGTCATGGAAGCCCGCGCGACTTACAAGGACCTGTTCGAAAAGAAGCATGGCGTCCGGCTTGGCTTCATGGGGTTCTTTACCAAGGCTGTTGCTTTGGCGGCGCGCGACGTGCCGTCGGTAAATGCCCAGATTGATGGCGACGAAATCGTCTATCACAATTATCTGGATGTGTCGGTCGCGGTCAGTGCACCCAATGGACTCGTTGTGCCTGTGGTGCGCAACGCAGACGCCATGAGTTTCGCTCAGATTGAAAAGGCGATTGGCGATTTTGGCGCGAAAGCCAAAGCTGGCACGCTAACTATGGACGACATGACCGGTGGCACCTTCACCATTTCCAACGGCGGTGTATTCGGTAGCCTGATGTCCACCCCCATCATCAACCCGCCCCAGTCCGCGGTACTTGGCTTGCATCGCATTGAGGACCGGCCAGTTGTTCGCGACGGGCAAGTTGTCGTCCGTCCGATGATGTATTTGGCGCTCAGCTATGACCACCGCTTGATCGATGGCCGTGAGGCCGTCACATTCCTGAAGATCGTCAAAGAGGCGATTGAAGACCCGACCCGGTTGTTGATCGACCTTTAAGGAGCGAAAACCATGGCAAAACATGATTATGACCTGATCGTTATTGGCGCAGGTCCCGGTGGCTATGTTGCAGCCATTCGCGCAGCCCAGCTTGGTTTGAAAACCGCTTGCGTAGAAAGCCGCGAAACCCTTGGTGGCACATGCTTGAACGTCGGATGCATTCCTTCCAAGGCTTTGCTGCACGCATCCGAAATATATCATGAGGCGCAATCCGGTTCGCTCGCCAAATTCGGTATCGACTTTAAGGGCGTGTCGCTGAATCTGGACCAAATGCATGCCGAAAAGACAAAGGCCGTTGGCGAACTTACCGGCGGGGTCGCCTTTCTGTTCAAGAAGAACAAGGTCGACTGGCTGAAAGGACGCGCCGCTTTTACGTCCGCCAATAGCATCGACGTAAGCGGTAAAAATTATACAGCGGCGAATATCATGGTCGCGACGGGCTCATCGGTCACGCCGCTACCCGGCGTCGAAATTGACCAGAAGGTCATCGTCGATTCGACGGGCGCGCTGACATTGCCAAAGGTACCACAGCACCTGGTTGTCATAGGCGGCGGCGTTATTGGTATGGAACTTGGCAGCGTGTGGCTTCGCCTTGGTGCTAAGGTAACGGTCGTGGAATATCTTGACGAGATTTTGCCCGGCATGGATGGCGACGTCCGCAAGGAATCTGCCAAGATTTTCAAGAAGCAGGGCTTTGAAATTCGTACTGGAACGAAGGTCACGGGTGCTTCGGTAAAGGGCGACACCGCCACACTAACCGTCGAACCTTCAGCCGGTGGCCCAAGCGAGACGATCGAGGCAGATTGCGTTTTGGTTGCAATTGGTCGCCGCGCTAACACAGACGGCTTAGCGCTTGATAAGGCCGGGCTTGTCGTCAACAAGCGCGGCCAAATCGAAATCGGCCATGATTTCCAAACAAGCGTCGCGGGCATCTACGCCGTGGGCGATGTATGCCCCGGCCCCATGCTCGCACACAAGGCAGAGGATGAAGGCATTGCCGCCGCAGAATTCGTTGCGGGACTAACTGGCATCGTCAACCATGACGTCATTCCCGGTGTGGTCTATACCTATCCCGAAATCGCCAGCGTTGGGCTAACAGAAGAAGAGGCCAAGGAACATGCTTCGGCTTCGGGTGGCGAGATCAGGGTCGGCAAATTCCCGATGATGGCAAACAGCCGCGCAAAAACAAATCGCACCACGGACGGTTTCGTCAAAGTCATAGCGGATGCGAAAACCGACCGCGTCCTTGGCGTGCATATCATCGCATCCATCGCCGGAAGTATGATTGCTGAAGCCGCTGTGGCAATGGAATTTGGCGCGACCTCGGAAGACATCGCGTACACCTGCCATGCGCATCCCACCCACGCCGAAGCGTTAAAGGAAGCGGCGATGGCGGTAACGGGCAAGCCGATTCATATGTGATGGTCAGCCAGGCGGTCCAGATTGCTCCGGCGATGATTTCCTGGCTGGACCTGTTTGGCATTGCGGTATTTGCAGCGTCGGGTGCCTTGGCCGCAGCACAGCGCGGGCAGACGCTTGTCACCTTTTCGTTTTTTGCCCTTATTACCGGAGTGGGCGGCGGAACCGTGCGCGATCTCCTCATCGGCGCACCGGTATTTTGGGTTCAGGACTGGCGCTTTGCGGCGACCTGCCTTCTGACGGCTGGGTTGGTATGGGTAACGCCCAAACATGTCTGGAATGCCCGCGCGCTTGATTGGTTTGATGCCGTCGGCATCGCCATTTATGCCGTGTTTGGCACATGGAAATCGCTTACGCTTGGCGTGCCGATGTTGCCGGCCATGATGATGGGCGTCATCACCGCATGCGTTGGCGGTATCATTCGCGACGTACTTGCAGGCGAGCCATCCATTCTGCTTAAGCCGGAAATATATGTGACCGCCGCAGCGCTGGCGTCTGTCCTGTTCGGCCTATGCTTGTGGCTTGGTCTGCCGTTATTGCCCGCCGCAATCATGAGCGCACTTGCGGGCTTTGCGCTGCGCGCGATGGCCATATGGAAAGGCTGGGCTATTCCCGCATATCGCGGCTGATTATCGGGTTATCGCTGGAAAAAGCCGTTTCAAATTCGCGATTTTGGGTTTGTCCCACATGACAATATATCGATCGCGGGGATTTTTCGCCATGAAATCCTGATGGTAATTTTCAGCCGGGAAGAAACTGAACATTTCAATCTTGGTGACAATTGGCTTCTTCCAATAGGCCGCTTTCGATAGTTGGTTGATATACGCTTTTGCTGCGGTTTGCTGCGCGGCATTCGCCGGAAAAATGGCCGACCGATACTGGGTGCCTACATCTGGACCTTGGCGGTTTAACTGTGTCGGATCATGCGATACCGAGAAGAATATGTGCAGCAAGTCATTATAGCTAATAATGGCCGGATTATATTGAACGCGCACAGATTCGGCATGGCCCGAGCGCCCAGCGCTTACGTCATCATAATTTGCCGTGCCGCGTGTTCCACCGGAGTAACCAGATTCCACGCGCGAGACGCCTTTCACATTTTCGAAAACGGCTTCAATCCCCCAAAAACAGCCCCCGGCGAATATGGCGGTTTGCATTTTTTCAGCTTCGCGGATTGGGGTTGCCGGAGCAGCGATCCGAATGCCCTCTGCTGCATGGGCGCTGCCAATTGGACTTGATATATTCTCACCGCAACCGGTGACTGTACTCAAGATCCATAATGCGGAAAGCGCGCGCAGCGCATTGCTATGGCGTTTGGTCGACTGGTTCATATTGCGCTGTTCCCACTATGATGGATTGCGCTTCATGCTTAGCACCCGATACGGCGTTCGCTGGCTTTACAATCGCAAGCCCGGCAACACCGAGCGCAAAGCCACCCAGCAGGCTTAAGAACAAATCCGAGCGCACGAAGCTAATAATTTGATTCATTCATCTATCTCTAATCTATGCGGCTTGTTGGTCGCAGGAACAGATACGTCTGCTACCCGCAAAAGGTTTCAAGCAAATTGCGCGTTAAATCCGGCTTAACCGCTGCCGCAATCTTCGATCTATGCGGTCAAGTGAGTGACGCACACGCCGACTGGATGCGGGTGCAAGCTTCCTTCAATATTTCGGCCGACGTCGCGTACGAAATGCGGAAACCCGGGGACAGGCCAAAGGCAGCACCATGGACGGCCGCAACACGATGGTCGTCCAAGAAAAAATCGATTAGGTCCGCGTCGGTGTTAATCACTTGCCCTTTAGGCGTCGTCTTACCCATCACACCTGTGGCATCGGGATATACGTAAAAGGCACCCTCGGGTGTGGGGCAACTGAGGCCGGGCGCGTCATTCAGCATGGCTACAACGAGGTCTCGGCGTTCGCGGAAAGCGCTGTTGCGTTCGCGCAAAAAGTCCTGCGGTCCGTTCAATGCGGCGAGCACGGCATATTGGCTGATAGAACATGGGTTACTGGTCGACTGCGACTGCAAATCGGCCATTGCCTTAATCATCCATTCCGGGCCACCCGCATAACCAATGCGCCACCCTGTCATCGCATAGGCCTTGGATGCGCCGTTCATCGTAAGTGTTCGGTCATACAGCTCGGGGCATACTTGAAGCATCGTCGCGAACGGCGATTCTGCGTACCAGATATGCTCATACATGTCGTCGGACAAAAGCAGTACTTGCGGGTGGTTGAGCAGCACCTGCCCAAGTGCCTTCAGCTCTGCGGCATCATAAGCGGCGCCCGTCGGGTTCGACGGTGAATTGAGAATAAGCCAGCGTGTCTTTGGCGTAATTGCGGCCTCTAGCTGCTCCGGCGTGATTTTATAATTTTGTGCCGCACCGGCGATGATGATGATTGGCGTCCCACCGGCAAATTGCACGATGTCAGGATAGCTGACCCAATAAGGTGCCGGAATGATAACCTCGTCACCTGCATCAACGGTCGCCACCAGCGCATTGAACAATGTGTGCTTGCCGCCTGAGTTCACCGTGATCTGCTTGGAACTATATTCAATCCCGTTATCGCGTTTGAACTTGGCGATAATTGCTTGCTTCAGCGGTGCGATGCCATCGACGGCGGTATATTTCGTCATTCCGTCGCGGATCGCCTTGATCGCCGCTTCCTTAACGAAATCCGGCGTGTCGAAATCTGGCTCGCCAGCAGAAAGGCCGATAACGTCGATGCCCTGGGATTTGAGGTCAATGACTCGCCCCGACATAGCCAGAGTGGCGGAAGGGGCTATGCGGCCAAGGGCAGCCGACAAATGATCAATCATGGCTATACTTTCGGGCGTTTATTGTACTGAAATTGCGTCGCTGCCTCTATAACGTCACCGAAAATTACGCAACCCACTTCGCCCGAATTAATCCCCGTAAACTGTTCCCGACATAGAATTCGCTGTCGAGATCGGCGACTGTAAGATCAGCTTCTTCCGCCTTACCCGACGCGATTAGCTCCGAACGGAGCACAGAGGGCAGCAGGCCAGTTTCGAGGCGTGGGGTTAGTAACATGCCGCCCCGCTCCACAAACAAAGCGGTGATACTGCCTTCCGTTAGCCTGCCGTCCGGTCCGACAAATATAACCTCATCGCAATCCAGCCGGGCCTTTCGTGCGTCATCGTAAAAGGCTCGATCGCTAATTTTGTGGCGCAGGCGGAAGTCATCCGCGCTAATTGGCAACCGCACGACGCCGACCCGCCAGTGCGACACATCATTCAATGGCCGAATTTCAACCGACGCCGCGCCTTTTTTCGAAAGCAGGAGCCGGATTTTTGAAAGATGGTGGAGATGGAAAATGCTCGTATGCAGACGGTTTCGAAGTTCGTGCCGGTCAAATTCAAAGCCGAAAAGCCGCGCGCTATTTTGCATACGCTGCAAATGCGCCTCCAATCGCAATATGCCGTTCATCGGCTCAAAGCGCATGGTTTCTATCAGGTCGAAGCCATAATATTGCACAGTCGTAAAATCCCCCTTGGCGAGGCACTCTTCCCATTCTGATGCCTCAACGGAATCCGCCACCACGCCAGATCCCAAGCCGAATGAAAGCGACTTAGTCTTCTCGCACAAGGTAAAAGTACGAATGGCGACATTGAAAGCGGCGGAGCCGTCATTGTCTATGCGGCCAATGGAACCGCAATAAATGCCGCGTGGCGACCCCTCTATCTCGTCAATAACCTGCATCGCCCTGATCTTCGGAGCACCCGTAATCGAGCCGCAGGGAAATAGGGCCGTTATGACGTCAAAAGCATCTTTCTCTGCGTCGAGCTGCCCTGTTACCGTAGACGTCATCTGATGCACGGTCGGGTAGCTCTCGATATGAAACAACGCCGGCACCTCTACCGACCCCGGGGTGCATACCCGTGACAGGTCGTTACGCAGCAGATCGACAATCATGAGGTTTTCGGCACGTTGTTTCGGGTCGGTCCGCAACGTCTCTGCCAGCACGCGGTCGACAGCCGGGTCGGCATTTCTTTGTGCTGTTCCCTTCATGGGCTTTGTTGTGACTCGGTTGGCCTTCAAGGCGAAGAACAGTTCAGGCGAGAAAGACAGGTAATGCGCGTCACCGGTTGCAATGACTCCGCCATAACCGGCTTTGGCCTGAGCGCGCAAAGCCGCATAGAGCGCCAGCGGGCAACCAGCGTAATCGGCGGATAAAAGAAAGGTCAGATTGGCTTGGTAAATGTCACCAGCGTTGATGTAATTTTGCACCCTGGCGAAGGCATTGGCGTAATCTGACCGGGAAACATTGGGACGCAACGGCGAAAGCCATGCGCCCGATGGGTCAGGTAACATTGCCGCAACGGAATCAGCTTCGATTGTCTGATAGCTTTCAAACAAACCAAACCATGCCAGTTGACCAGTCGAACGCGCGGGGACATTTGGCAGGAACGCCCCACCGGCGTCGTACGAAAGATAGCCTGCTGCGTGTAGTCCCGCATTTTTTGCCCGTCGCAATGCAATCATTAAATCAGGGATGTCGTCGCTGGATTGTGCAGTCAAAATTTGCACTGGCTGCGTATAAAGACGTGCTGGAGATGCTTCTATGCTGCGGGCATCATCCAACAAAACAAAAGGCACATTGAACGGTAGTGGCATTTTTATGCCATGCCAATTGTGACTGGAGCGGGTGAGGGGAATCGAACCCCCGTATTCAGCTTGGGAAGCTGCTGCTCTACCATTGAGCTACACCCGCATCCGGTAACACACGCACTCAGTCCTTTAGCCGATTAGCGTGCCAAGCCAAATGCTCCGCCATGAAGGTCGATATAAAATAATAGCTATGATCATAGCCGGGCTGCATCCGGATTGTCGCTCGCTGCCCTACTTTTCGGCACATTTCGGCCAGCAACTCGGTCCTTAGCTGTCCTTCGAGGAAATTATCTGCTGCACCTTGATCGACCAACATATCCGGCAAGCGCGCGCCACCTTCAATCAAGGCAACACTATCATATTCGCGCCAACGGCTGGTGTCCGTTCCGAGATAACCGCGGAGGGCCTTTTCACCCCACGGACATTGCATAGGCGACACTATTGGCGCGAATGCAGATGTCGAACGGAACCTTTCCGGATTACGAAGACTGATAGTCAACGCTCCGTGCCCTCCCATGGAGTGCCCCATGATCCCCTGCCGGTTCATGTCAGCGGGAAAATGTTGGGCAATCACCGCTGGCAATTCCGACTCCAAATAACTGCGCATGTGATAATGGGTGCTGAATGGCGCGACGGTCGCGTCGACATAGAATCCGGCACCTAGACCAAAATCATAAGCTCCATCCGCATCGTCGGCGACGCCGTCGCCACGTGGGCTGGTGTCGGGCGCGATAAATATCAAGCCTAACTCCGCGCAGACACGTCGATATTCGCCTTTTTCGGTAACGTTGGCATGCGAGCATGTTAGGCCGGACAAGAACCACACAACTGGCAAAAGCTGCCCATCATTATGAGGTGGGACAAAGACGGAAAATGTCATGTCGGTTCCGGTTGCCGACGATCTGTGGGTGTAGACACCCTGGGTCCCGCCAAAAGCGATGTTGGCGGAAATTGTTTCGAAGGTCATTCGGGTTCCAATATTGGTATTGAAGCTATGATGGGTTCGTGGTTCCAGTGCCGTAATGCGCGCATGAGGTTGACCGGCGCGATGCTGAGCGTCGCATCATTGCGCAACGGATGGCAATTGACGACCTCAGCTTTCAGCAATGCGTCATCCAGCACGATCTGGACAAGGCGTTGGGTGTCATTGACTATCGCCAAGGCCGTCACTGACCCGGGCGATACACCCAACAGCCGCTGCATATCATCGGGATTGCCAAAACTGACGCGGTCGCAGCCAATGGCCGCGGGAAGCATTTTCAAATTGACCCGCAGTTCGGCGCGCACGGTAACCAGCCAAAAACGTCCCTTTTTATCCTTAAGAAACAGGTTTTTGGTATGTGCGCCGTCCAGTTGGCCGTTCAGACCGCTGCTTTCAGCAACGGTAAAAACGGCTGGATGTTCGAGGGTCGTGAAGGGGATGCCGAGCGTTGCCAGATCGGCGTAAAGCTGCGTCTCGGCATCCGTCATGATATTAGTCTTAGTCAGTGACGCGATGAAGCGCGCACAGCTTGTTACCGTCCGGGTCGCGCAAATACGCAAGATATAGCTTCATGCCATTGCCTTCACGGATTCCGGGCGCGTCTTCAATGGCTTCACCGCCATTTTCAACGCCTGCCTGATGCCATGCATCTGCTTGTTCGGGTGTCATTGCAAAACCGACGGTGCAGCCGTTACCATGCGTTGCAGGTTCACCGTTGATTGGCGGCGTGACCAGAAACATCGAACCATTGTGCATGTAGATGAGGCGACCCTTGGGGTCCTGCATGCCAGGCTTTCCGCCTAACGCCTCAAACGTGGCGTCGTAGAATTTTTTGGATCGGGCAATATCATTGCTTCCGACCATCATGTGACTGAACATTTATTCTCTCCCTTTTTTAAAATACGACAACGCTGCGGATGCTGGTCCCCGCATGCATTAAATCAAACGCCTTGTTGATGTCTTCAAGACCCATGACATGCGTGATCATCGGGTCAATCTCGATTTTGCCGGTCATGTACATGTCCACGATCTTTGGCACATCGGTCCGGCCCTTGGCGCCACCAAAAGCGGTGCCGCGCCAGTTGCGGCCTGTTACCAGCTGGAACGGCCGCGTCGCGATCTCCTTGCCTGCTTCGGCTACGCCAATGATGATGCTTGTGCCCCAGCCGCGATGGCACGCCTCAAGTGCAGTGCGCATGACCTCCGTGTTGCCGGTTGCATCGAACGTATAATCAGCGCCGCCATCGGTCATTTCGACAATCCGCGCGACCACGTCTTCGCGGCTCATGCCCTTGGAATTCAGGAACGCATTCATGCCGAAACGACGGCCCCATTCTTCGCGGTCAGGGTTAATATCGACACCGATGATCAACCCCGCACCCGCAAGACGTGCGCCCTGAATGACGTTCAAGCCAATACCGCCAAGGCCGAAGACAACAACATTGTCGCCGACCTGTACCTTCGCCGTGTTCACCACTGCGCCAACCCCCGTCGTGACGCCGCAGCCGATATAGCAGCTCGACTGGAACGGGGCATCTTCGCGGATTTTTGCGACCGCTATTTCCGGCAACACCGTGAAATTGGAAAATGTCGAACAGCCCATATAATGAAAGACTGTTTGCCCCTTATAGCTGAAACGCGACGTGCCGTCAGGCATCAGGCCCTTGCCCTGCGTCGCACGGATTGCGGTGCACAGGTTGGTCTTGCCCGAAAGGCAGCTTTTGCATTGGCGGCATTCAGGGGTGTACAATGGAATGACGTGGTCGCCCGGTTTTACGCTAAGCACGCAAGCGCCGACCTCCCGAACGATGCCTGCGCCTTCATGCCCCAGAACGCTGGGAAAGATTCCCTCGCTGTCGAAACCATCGAGCGTATACGCATCGGTATGGCAAATGCCCGTCGCCATGATCTCAACCAGCACTTCGCCCAACTTTGGCCCCTCAAGGTCAAGCTCGACAATTTCCAGCGGCTTTTTGGCCTCAAATGCAACGGCGGCACGAGTCTTCATAATGTCAAATTCTCCCCTGATGTCTTTAGCGGCTTTTCCATTAACGGCGAATGGGTGCAAGCTTAGATTCCGGCATACCATTCATAGTCGCCGACATCTTCCCAATATCCGCCTTTGCCGCCGTAAACTTTCGTCAAATCGTCGGTGGCTTCGATGCGCATGACATATTTGGCATGTTTGTAACCAAGTTGGCGTTCCACACGTAGTCGAACGGGTGCGCCATATTTCACCGGGAGCATAGTATCGTTCATGCCCCACGCTAATATGGTTTGCGGGTGAAAAGCATCCACCAAATCAATCGATTCATAATAAGGCAGCGCGCCATAGCTATCGGCACAGTGAAACACGATATATTTTGCGCGCGGCGACAGCTGCGCCTGCTGCAACAGAAGACGCAGTGGTGTGCCGCGCCAACTTGCGATGGCGCTCCATCCTTCGACGCAATCATGGCGGGTGATTTGCGACCGCGCTGGCATCGCCTTTAAAACATCAAGGCCAATATCCAGCGGGTTAGCGACCATACCGTCGATCCGGAGTTTCCAGTTGGCGAAATTGTCCGCAACATGTTGCAAATAATTAGCCGAATTGCCCGTTACGGAGCCGTTGGTTTTGAAAACAGGGGATATATCACTGGCACTAAATTCGGGCGCCAGAGCGGCGCGGTCCATCAAGGATCGCTGCGTCGCATAATTGAGCGACTCCGCCGCACGCAAGGCCGACCGGAATGTCGCATTTTCGTTCATCGCGTCACAGCCTGCCAATAACAAACTTCCCGACCCTAAAGTAGCGGTTTTCAAAAGGTCTCGGCGCCGAATGTAGAGAGATTCGTCCGTCACTTTTTTTGCCCTTTTCTGTGGTTCAATTTCCCAGAAGTTAGCCTGCCGGTGATCATGGATCTCACGCCCGAGACGGGTCCGGACAGCAGCACCATCAGCACGTGCACCACCACAAACGCAACCAGCATAAAGGAACACAAAAAGTGAATGGACCGCGCAGATTGGCGGCCCGCAAATATGTCAAGTAACCAAGGCCATGCCGCATTCATCGCAGGCGACATCGCAATGCCAGAAAAAATCATCAGCGGAAGAAGGACAAAGATCACGCCAACATAGCTGAACTTCTGCAGGATATTATATGTTCGCGCGTGATTGCCTCCAAACCGCAGCCGGGCGTGATTTTTCACATCCTGCCAAAATGCCGCAAAGCGCCACTCAGCGCGCGGAATGTGCAAGTCGCGTCGCACATGTCCGTTGAACAGCGACACAAGCATGAAAAGGCTAAGGCCGACCGCGAATATCCAGCCGAAAGCAAAGTGCCAGCGGCGCGCAGCGGCAAGACTGTAATCCGTGGGAATCGTAGCCCATCCCGGAAAGGCAACGCGGCGGACGCGCTCGTCCCCGCCGAGCGACAGTCCCAACACGCCCGTCGTTTCCATGCGCGCTGAACCAATCTGCAGAAAACCGGTTGTCCGCGTATCATTAATCTCAAGCCAGGCAGTGTCTTCGCGAGAGCCATACGCGCCCCAATATAGGCGCGGGTGGGCGTTGAATATCATCAAACCGCTCATGAGCAGAATAGTGAGCACAACCGCATTCACCCCATGCCAGAGGCGCGTAAAAACAGCATGCCTTGGACGCACTGAATCTTTCATGTCCTGCTCTGCATCCATCTTCATTCCGCGTTCCAGCCTAAGCGGCCATATTGTTTTCAGCAATAGAAACGAAGCGGTTTAGCGCTGGATGCATTTAGGTTCGCTTCATGGGCCTTGCGCTTTGCTATCGTCGCTACGCGCCATGCCTGCAAGCCGGGGCGTTGCCCGCGCTATTATAATGCCCATGTTGACAGTGCCGGTCTGTTTACCAAGCTCCGCTTGTCCGGGTAAAACAGCGTCCACGCCAACGATGCTTGCAGCCAAAGGTGCGACGCGAATTTGATATGTCCCATAAGGGACGAACTCGAACAGGAAGAAACCGTCATATTCCGTTCGCGTCGCTTTGATGGCGCGACCGTTACGGTCAAGCAATTCGATATCAACGCCACTCAGCGGCTTGCCCCCTTCGCGTTGCAGGCTACCCGAAATTTCGCCGGCCGATACCAGCGGCAGTTCGATGATATTGGGAACGCCCGGACGCGGCGTGACCACGATGCCGCTGGTGGCGGGTTGGACGAAGGGGTCGGGCAAGCTCGAGGCATCAATGCCGATCAATATCTGTTCGTAAGGTTGCAGGCCGTCGATAACGGTCCGACCCTCGGAGTCTGTGGGCAGACCCCTGCCCGCCGCACCAGCGGTGAGTTCAACCCCCTTTTGCAAAGGCTCGTTTGGCTGCCGGATCCCGTCGGCATTATCATCTTGAAACACCACGGCAAAAGTCTGTCCTGAAGAGGCGAGCTTTTCGGACGCCATTCGGTAGCCGCGCGCCAGCGGATCCGGACCTAGGCTAAATGCGAGGCTGATACCCGCCGCGACCGATCCGTCACTACCCGCCTCTATTTGACCATTTAGTGCAAAGTGACGAAACCTGCGGCTATGACCCAACGCGATCCGCGCTCGCGATCCGAATGCGGCATAGCCTGCTTCCAACTTCCAGTCCGATGTCTCTCCAGCGCGCCATTCACCCGTGATACGCGATTCCCTGAATCCTCGGTTACCGGTAAGGGTAAAGGCCGCTTCGCCGCGAAGGCGCAAGCCGCCAATACGCCCTGATAAGCGTAACCCCGCATCAAGCCTATTGTCGGGATTGGATCCGCTGGCATCTTGATCCCTCGTCCATTCCAGCTCTGCGCTTGCATTTAATCTATTGAAATTAAACGACAGTCTGCTTTCGGCTTCTAACCGATGTCCGCCATCGCGCCGGGTGCTGTACCGCATTTCACCCCGTAACGGGACATAATGCCTGCCAAAGTTAAGGGTGTGGTCAATCGTCACGCTGTTAAACTGCCGCACATCGCGATCATAGCGTTCGCTTTGATAGTTCCCGAACAGTCGGGCGCTTTCTCCGGTTAAAAGCGTCTGTCCGACCTGCGCCAGCACTTGGCCACGCACGGCATAGCCGCCCACCAAATTGGCGGCGGTGGCGACTTCGATTAGCGTCGGCCCGACCGCTCGCCGCACGGCCGCCTCAAGATAATGCTGCCGTTCGCCGCGTAATACCGAGGTGAAAAGCGACGCGGCGACTGACGTCTTGGGGTCAATTCCGCGTTCGAGACCAAAACCAGCCCGCACCCCTGTAAATTCACTTGGATCGGCATTGCGCAGATCGATAAGGTCGCGCCCAGCATCCTGAATGGCGGCCCAATAATAGGTTTGTCGCGGGGGAATAGAATCCAGCCCTACAGGTATCATTTTCACGTCACGCCGGATTTGTCCCTGCGGACCGTATAGCACGACCTCGAACCGGTTCTGACCATAGAGAAGCTGCACGTCCAGAAATTCAAAACGCCCGTCGCCACGGCTTTGCACATAGCCAATCAGCTGGTCGTTACGGTAAAGTTCTGCGTCCCATCCGTCGGGCAATTCGCCGCGGAATACGGTGCGGTCAAAACTTGCTGGCCGGTTTAGTGGCCGGTTGCTGATAAACGCGCCGCGCCCCGCAGTGGTCTGAATCCCTAATGGGGTGGCGTTGGTCGATACATCGCCGATTGCGACATGGGTTGCGTGCATCGGTCCCAGCAGCCCGCCTTTCGGGTCAGTACGGAATGCACGTAGCCGAACATTTTCAGGAACGCCGAATGCATTTGATGACAGGCGCGCGTCAAATGACGCCCCAGCAACTTCGCCGCTTATATAAATCTCATATCGACGATCAACGCGGTTGCCCGATCGTTTGTCACGCGCCGCGCTAACTGAGGCAACGACATCCACCGATGGCGTGCGGAAAAACTTATACGGGCTGAGCGCTTGCGGCAGGCTGGCCAAATCAAATGCCTTTAGCGGCCTGACTTTACCCGCCCGTGACTTGCGTTCTTCGGCCAGTTCGAAAGGCAACTTCCGGGCAGCGCTGATCAAAATCAGGGCGTTGGATTGGTCCGCCTTAATGTTCACGTCCAGCCATTTGGCCAATACGTCCACGTCTACACACCAGCCTTCAGGCACATCACGAATATCATCTTGCGCCAACGGCGTGATTTTGTTCATGATTTGTACCGAGCGTGATTCGCGATCGACGGTGAAGGTCCGTGACTCTTCGAACAGCCACCCAGTTGCGCGGCGCGACTTTTTGTCGATGCGCACGGGAAGATCAAACGCCATGATTATATCGGCAAAATCAACGCAAACGCTGCTACTGGTCTGATAGCCGCGCACGCCGTCGCCTACCCGCCATTGGCCAACGCGGACGTCAAACAACAACGCGTCGTCCGCATTGGCCTGCCATTCCGCTGCAGACGCAGGCGCGACTGGCATCATCAGGATACTAGTCGCTACGGCGAACGCCGTAATTGCCTTAGCGGCCTTTTGGAAAATGTTAGCCATAAGCAGTTGTGACCAATGGTCAGGGCAGAACCGCCCGAACCTGGCTGATCAATGCGCCACCGGCCTCCGGCGCTTCATAATATGAAATGATGATCTCGCCCTGCGTCTTGGCGGCGATCTCTGGCGATAAAGGTATCGAAACCGTGCGGCGCGCGATTTCAGGGTACGCCGCGATGCCTTTTGTGATGCTGATTGGTTCGGCGACACCGGGCTTGGTCAGATGAACTTCACCGAACAAGGATCGACTACCCGCCCGGTTCAGGTCGAATTCAAGCGTTGGGCCTTCATTATCTTTGCCGAGCCGGACATTTGTTAAGGCCGCTGTCGCAGTCAGCGCGCCTTTACGCACGATGACTGGAATGCTGATGCCATATATGGGGATAATCTGGATGCGCAGGCCTTCGCTCGGCTGTTGCGAACCATCGGCCGCCGGTGTTTTGGGAATCGCGCGAAAGAGCATATGCGCACGATATTCTCCATCTGGCAGCACTTCGTGTGGCTGAAGGCCGATGCGGATAGATTGCGGCTGATTTGGTGGGAGCGTGACGCGGCGCGGGGCATAGCGGATGATTCCGAGGGCGGCACGTTCAGTTTCCGAAGCCTTTTCCAGATCGACATCATCCAAACGGCCTTGGTCGTTCATACGGCGCAGTTCCAGTGTAATCCGGTACGTCGCCTCTTCATTGCCGATGTTATTTAGGATGACCTCTGTACCGCGGCGGCCATCCAATATCACTCTTGTCGGCGCGATGAGCAAATCACCCGCTGCATATGACGGAGCGACACCGACAATCGACGATAGTATAGCAAGCGCGACCATCGCTGGTCCGCGGCAAAAGTCCGTGAAGCGTGCTCTTCCAAGCAATTCGAGCATATTTTTTCATCCACATTCAAGGTGCAGCGTCGAAAAACCACCGCACAGGTCCATTGTCTCGATATGCCTGAATATGGTTACCAACCCGCTAACGATGTGGTGTGGCTTGGCTTGGCTCACAAAAAACCCCCGGCAGTTTGGCTGCCGAGGGCTGGAATGAAATGAGCGTTGGTAAACGCTGATACTATTACTGATAATCAGCAGATACGCTGTACGTGCCAGTATATGTACCCGCAGCTTGGTTCGCGCCGACATTCAATGTGCCGCCAACGAAGAATTCTTGGGCTGCGCCAGTGGAAACGAACGAAGCCATCGAGGGCACCAAAGCCAAGGTCATTGAATTGCCGCCCGAGCTCAGCGTGGTAGAGGCAGGGACGGTGATCCCAACCGTGTAACCATTTGCAGCATTGCTAACAGTAAAACGGCCGCGAAGGGCAGTGCCCACGCAGGTTACGCTCGCGGAGCAGGTGCGCGTATTTGCTGTTGCGGGCAAAGCAACCGTGCCAGCAACTGAGCTTGACGCAACTACGCCAAAATCCAGTCCGTCGTTCTGAATGAGCTGCACAGCGGCAATGATATCGACTTCAGCGGTTGCGGTTTGCGTCGCGGCATGTGCGCCGGTCGAAGCCAGTGCGGCGACGGCAACCACGCCCATCAAGGCGGTTTTCGACTTGTTCAACATATTATGGTCCTTTGTAACAAAGCAGATACGGAATGCCCCACTGCATTCAATTGCGCTTATGCACATGGAATCATAAGGTTTTGCTCCAACTTATGGTTAATATTTTATTTCATCGAACTGGGCACGGTGTGGCATCCGCGAGTCAATTCGGCGGAATGAAGTGGTTTTGGCGTTCTTGGAAAAGACTCCAGGCGCAATGGCCTGTTAGAATTTTTCGCCCGTGAGCCGCTGGCACAACATATCCAGCTGATCGAGGCTACCATACTCAAACGTCACCGCACCTGCACCAGTCGCATTCTTCTGCAATATACTGACCTTCAGTCCAAGAAGATCGCCAAGATGCGATTCTACCGCCCGAATGTCCGCGTTCCCATCATACAGCTCCGCGCCAGCACTTTTGCCCTTGGGTTTGGGACCACGTTCCTTTTGAACAAGGGCCTCCGTCGCCCGCACCGATAACCCGTTTTTGATTACGAGCATTGCCAGTTGTACAGCATCGGCACTGCCAAGCAGTGCCCTTGCATGGCCCATGCTTAATTTTTCTTCGACGACCAAGTCTCGGATCGGCAATGGCAGATCAAGCAGACGCATCATATTGGCGACATGGCTGCGGGACTTATGCACAAGTTCCGCCAGCTCGGCCGCGCTATGACCAAACAGCTCCGTCAGCTTCTTATAAGCTTCCGCCTCTTCGATGGGATTGAGATCCTGCCGCTGGATGTTTTCAAGCAACGCAATTTCAAGCGTTTCTGCGTCATCGAAATTGCGCACAATGGCTGGCATCTCGTGCATCTGCGCCTTTTGCGCCGCGCGCCAGCGACGCTCGCCCGCCACAATCTGGTAACCGCCATCAAATGGCCGCACCACGATTGGCTGAATTATCCCATGCTTTTTTATACTGGCTGCAAGCTCTATGAGCTTTTCATCAGAGAAATGGCGGCGTGGCTGATTTGGATTTGGTCGGATTTCACCAACAGCGATGGTTGTCACCCCAGACGTTCGAATGTTGAGATCGACTGATGGCTTGGCGGCACTCGCCTCCCCGCGGAGCGCCTCGCCCAAAAGGGCATCAAGACCACGGCCCAAACCCATTTTCTTTTTCAATGGCGATTTTTCAGCCGGATTATCGTTCGTCACGCAGCTAACTCCCGGGCCGGCAAGCGGCCAATCAATTCCCGTGCAAGTTTCATATAAGCAGTCGATCCCGAACAGCGATGGTCATATACCAACGCTGGCAACCCATGGCTGGGCGCTTCCGACAACCGAACGTTGCGGGGGATGAAAGTGTCGAATACCAGCTCGCCCAAGCAACTGCGCACATCCTCTGCAACCTGTTCAGTCAGCTTATTGCGCTTGTCATACATCGTGAGGGCAATCCCCAAGATCGTCAGCGATGGATTGAACCGGCCCTGTATGCGCTCAACTGTCTGTAATAATTGACTTAAACCTTCAAGTGCAAAAAATTCGCACTGCAATGGGACAAGCAGCAAATCCACAGCCACCAAGGCATTGATGGTGATTAAGCCAAGCGAGGGCGGACAATCGATGAGGCAAATGTCCCAGTTGGTATCCGATTTGTCGAATGCCGCCTTTAATTTTCCAGTGCGATCTTCATATTCGACCAGCTCAATTTCCGCTCCGGATAAATCTACCGTTGCGGGGACGATATCGAGATTTGGTATCAAGGTCGGTATAGCGGCGTCTTTCAACGATGCATCGCCTAGCAACAAATCATAACTGCTGTGTATCCGTTGGGCTTGCTTCACACCAAGGCCAGTAGACGCATTTCCTTGGGGATCGAGGTCGACGAGAACAACCCGCCATCCGCTAGCGGCTAAGGCGGTTGCGACGTTGATCGCAGTCGTCGTTTTGCCAACTCCGCCCTTTTGATTTGCTACGGCAATCCGGATCATAGTCTTACCCACCCTTTTGCTCGCGATGGGTGTCGAGTTGCTGCCGACCCATCAATTTGCCAACGAGTATCCCCGCCTCTGCGTCTGTTATGCTTTGCTCAACTCGAAATTCGCCACTCCAGACATTTCGAGCGTCTTCCCACTCAGTAGCTGCATTACGTCCCTTTGGTAACAGCCACAAAGTGTTATTTGTGGAAAAGCGCTCGGCCAAGGTGAACAATTTGGGCAACGGCGCAAACGCGCGGGCACTAATCACCGAATAACGAGTGGTTGAAAGCTTTTCTACCGCTATCGCTGCAACGGTTACGCGGTCACCAAGATCAAGCATATCGATTGCCCGTTGCAGATAATCAGAGCGTCGCGCGCGGGACTCGACTAGAGTGACGTCATAATCGGATAGCAGGGCAATGATAAGACCGGGGAAACCTGCCCCTGACCCAAGGTCCAGCCAGCCTCCAACTGGTGATTCCGCTTCCACGTAAGACAACAGTTGTGCGCTATCCACGATGTGGCGCGCCCAAATATGGTCAAGGGTCGAGGATGCCACCAGGTTTTGGCTCGTTGCTTCTCTTTTCAGGTAAGCCGCGAACGTCTCCATTTTTTCAACTGTTTCACGTGAAACACTTTGCGCCGTTTTCAGCCATTCAAGCGCTTCAGTCTCAGTCATTGGGTTCCGACCGTTGCGTAATCCGAACGTTTCGCGTGCACAAAGATGGCGGCTAAAGCGGCTGGAGTGATCCCGCGAATGCGAGAGGCAGCTGCCAAGTTTTCTGGCCTTGCGCTATCGAGTCTTTCGACCATCTCGCTAGAGAGGCCCGCGATTTCCTCGTAGCGCATTATGGGCGACAGTCGAATTTGTTCGTTTGCCGCAACATCTCTTATCTCGTTCTCAAGCCGATCTAAATAGGGCGCATATCGACCGTCCTGCTCAAGTTCATTCAACAACTCTTTATGAGCGTCGTTGTTCAGATCCGATAACAAAGCTGTAATGGAAACCTGGGGGAAACGAAGCCAATCCATCATTGTCATTTTACCGGCGTCCTGCTTCACCGTAAGACCCATCTTGATGAGAGCATCGGCCGTGGTCGGCTCTAGGAGGCGCGCCAGTATCGTTTCTTTCTGCGCCATCCGCTGTTCAAACGCATCGGTGCGTTCTGCTCCAACAGCACCTGAGTCAATCGCAATGCCCGTCAGGCGCGTTGTCGCGTTATCAGAGCGGAGGCGAAGCCGGTATTCAGCCCGCGCCGTCAACATCCGATACGGTTCTGTGACGCCCTGTAACGTCAAATCATCCACCATCACCGCTATATAGCTGTTAGCGCGGGTGATCTCCGGAAACAGCTTGCCCAATATCGCACAAGCGGCGCCAAGACCGGCCACAAGACCCTGTGCCGCCGCTTCCTCGTAGCCGGTCGTGCCATTGATCTGCCCGGCGCAATATAGTCCCTCAAAACTCCGCACTGCCAGGGTCGAGTCCAGGCAGCGCGGGTCAATATGATCATATTCAACGGCATATCCCGGTATTACGATCTCACAATTTTCAAGACCGCGCATCGAACGAACCATTGACTGCTGAATGTCAGTCGGCAGTGATGTCGAAATGCCGTTCGGATAAACAAGGTGGCTGTCTAGACCCTCTGGCTCTAAAAATACTTGGTGGCCATCCCGATCGCCAAAGCGGAAGATTTTGTCTTCAATAGACGGGCAATAACGCGGACCCCTGCCCTCTATATCACCGCCGAACAACGGGGACCTGTGAAGACCGCTGCGGATGATCTCATGGGTAGCTTCGTTGGTTCGAGTGATGGCACAGAACAATTGGGGAACCGACCTGCGCGTAGTCATTGAAGACATGGTCCATGCTTCGCCGTCGGAGCCTTGCTCCTCCAGTTGCGCCCAGTCGACAGTGCGCCCGTCCAATCGCGGTGGTGTACCGGTTTTCAACCGCGCAATCGGCAAGCCGGCGCTGCGCAATTGTTGCGACAAACGCATCGCGGTGGCCTCGCCAATTCTGCCACCTACTAAACGCTCTTCTCCGCGAAAAAGCTTTCCGCCCAAAAATGTGCCCGTCGCGAGGATTACGGCGCTAGCGGTAATCGTTGAATCGTCGCCCAAAATAAGCCCAGTAACCCTATTCTTATTCGCAGCGGACATTTCCAATGCCGCCGCCTCACCCTCAATAATGGTAATACCAGGTTGCGCGGCCAACTGCCGCTGCACAGCAGCCTTGAACAACTGGCGGTCTGCCTGGATCCTTGGCCCCTGAACCGCCGCGCCTTTTGACGCGTTCAACATGCGATAATGCACGGCCGCTTCGTCTGCGGCGCGGGCAATGATACCATCAAAAGCATCAACCTCGCGGACTAAGTGGCCTTTGCCCAAACCACCGATGGCAGGGTTGCACGACATCGAGCCGATGGTATTTTTGTCGAAACTGACCAGAGCGACGCGCATACCCATACGCGCTGCGACCGCAGCGGCCTCGGCCCCAGCATGGCCACCGCCCACAACAATGATGTCAAAATCGGTACTCATGTGGTGCGCATAGCGGAACTTATCGCGTGGGTCAAAATGCACAGTGCTGTTTCACGTGAAACATCACTTGCCAACGCAGAACTTTCCAAACAGAGTGTCGAGCAACTCCTCCGTGTGAGCGCGACCGGTCAACGCGTCGAGTGATATCCTCGCTAGACGGAGATTTTCCGCGACTATAAGCCAATCATCGCTCACGCCACATGCAGCGAGTGCAGCTGCGCAATCAGAGATGTGCTGCCGCTGACGTGTATTGATGGCGAACTGGTTTGGAAGTGGCAAAAGCTTTCGCGCAATGCCCGCTACCCTATGCATCAAATCCTCCATGCCTTCACCATTGACCGCTGACACGTGAACAGCCTGTGTGGACTTTCGTGCAAAATCTTGCTGGTCCGACTTAGGCGCTACCTCAATAACATGCGGATGAGGTGGCGCACCGCCCTCCTGCCCAAGCCACAATATGATGTCAGCCTCGTTCAAAGCTGCATGGCTCTTGTTAATGCCGATTTGCTCGATGACGTCCAGCGTGCCGTCTCTTAGACCTGCTGTGTCCGTAAAAATAACCGCTATGCCCTCGAGTGCCACTGGTACATCAATCATATCGCGTGTCGTCCCCGCAATATCGGACACTATTGCCGCCTCGCGACCGACCAACGCATTCAACAATGTCGACTTGCCGACATTGGGGGGGCCAGCGAGAACCACGCGAAAGCCGTCTTTCAACTTCTCCGTGGAAGGGCCTGACAATAGACGGTGCATATCTTCACTAAATCGAACACAAGCATCTGTAATGTCTATGTTATTTTGGCCTTCAACATCTGATTCGTCGGAAAAATCCAGCTCCGCCTCTGTAAGCGCAGACAAGCGCAGCACTTCTTGCCGCCAATGCTCGACAGCACTGCTAAAGGATCCGCCGAACATCATGTTTGCAGCGCGGCGTTGCCATTCGGTTTCGGCAGCCAAGAGATCGCCCAAACCCTCCGCTTCATTCAAGTCAATGCGGCCATGTTCAAAAGCGCGTCGGGTAAATTCCCCCGGTTCAGCGCGCCGCAGACCATCCAAGCTACCGACGGCTTCCTCGACAGCGCGCACGACTGCACGGCCGCCGTGCACGTGCAGCTCGGCTAGATCTTCTCCAGTCGCGCTACCCGGTCCGGGGAAGATCAGCACTAACGCCTGATCGAGTAAATCCTTATTGGCGGGATGCCTAAGGCTGGCGACCGAGGCGCGTCGGGGTGACGGCAAACGACCAGCCAAAGCCTGCACGACGGCAAATGCCTGGCTACCACTTATACGGATAATTGCGATTGCAGCAGGCGGCGCGCCGCTCGACAGCGCGAAAATGGTGTCGGCACTATCCACGCAAATATGCTATTTTTTGTCTTTGGCGTTCATGCCTGACATTGCCGCCTTTGCGCCGGTTTCAATCAGTTGCTGAAAAAGTTGAAGGCCCATCTGCCCCATTGGCGCGATCTGCTTTCCAAGCTCTTGCAGCTGTTCGACACCGCCAGCGCCCTTCATCAACTTCGTGATGTTCTCGACATAGGCTTCATTGGCTTTGGTAACATCGGGTAAGCCCAATAACGCGCGCGCCTCTTCAGGAGAGCAGTCGATCTCGATGTTCATTTTCATGGGCTCCGCCTCCGATATAGTGGTGGAAACACAGTATAGAGTAAAGCCAATGCGCGCAATCACGGACGCTATGTATCATCCGCTGAATACAGATGTTCAACGGAAACGGACCCCCTTCATTGGGGACCCGTTCCGTTACATTCCGATAAAGCCGAACGCATATGGCTGAACTTCGCCCCAGCCTTCGACAATCATCTTAACCGCGACATATATAATCACGACCAAGCCAACCCACGCAATCCAGCGATACCGCTCAATATATTGCGCAATAATGTTCGCTGCTAGGCCCATCAAGGCAACCGCAAAAATCAGTCCTACAATCAGGATCCCGGGATGTTCCCGCGCGGCACCGGCAACGGCAAGAACATTGTCGAGGCTCATGGAGACATCGGCGACAGCTACACCCCATGCCGCGCCTGCAAATGTCTTCGTCGACTTAATACCTGAATGCTCGTCGCCTTCAATTTCAGGCGATCCGGGGGATTCACCTGCATGGCCGCGGATATCGCGATACATGCGCCACGCTACCCACAATAACAGTAATCCACCGGCCAGAACCAAGCCAACGATACCAAGCAGCCATGTCACCATCAGCGCAAAGATAATCCGGAGGACCAATGCTGCGAGAACACCGATCAGGATGACTTTCTTGCGCTGATCAGCAGGTAAACCGGCTGCAAGCGCGCCAACAACAATGGCATTATCGCCAGCAAGGACCAGATCGATCAACAGAACTTGCATGAATGCAGCCGGCTCAGTGATGTTGGAAAAATCTTTGACGATAGCCGCCCAGATGTCAGCTGGTCCGCCCAGCGAGGTCGCCGTGGCAGCACTAGCAATCAGAAATTCAAACATATTTTACAACCCGCTTACTGATTCATTGAATCGAAGAAATCTTCGTTGGTTTTGGAATCCTTCATTTTGTCGAGCAAGAATTCCATCGCATCGATGGTCCCCATCTGCATCAAAATGCGGCGCAATACCCACATTTTCTTGAGCTTGCCCTCTTCGACCAGCAATTCTTCCTTGCGGGTGCCTGATTTACCAACATCGAGCGCTGGGAAGATACGCTTGTCGGCGACCTTACGATCCAGCACGATTTCCGAGTTACCTGTACCCTTAAACTCTTCGAAAATAACTTCATCCATACGGCTTCCGGTATCAATCAGCGCCGTTGCGATGATGGACAACGAACCACCTTCCTCGATGTTCCGAGCAGCGCCGAAGAAGCGCTTTGGACGCTGCAATGCATTCGCATCAACACCGCCGGTCAAAACCTTACCGGACGAAGGAACGACAGTGTTATAGGCCCGGCCCAGACGCGTGATGGAATCAAGCAGGATGACAACATCATGCTTGTGCTCGACCAGACGTTTTGCTTTTTCTATAACCATTTCAGCAACTTGCACGTGCCTTGTCGCGGGTTCGTCGAAGGTAGAAGATACAACCTCACCTTTGACCGAGCGCTGCATATCCGTGACTTCTTCAGGCCGTTCATCAATCAGCAGTACGATAAGGAAAACTTCCGGATGATTTTCAGTAATCGCGCGCGCAATATTCTGCAGCAGTACGGTTTTACCCGTCCGTGGCGGCGCAACGATCAATGCACGCTGACCCTTACCCTGAGGGCTCACGATATCGATGACGCGGGCCGATTTATCTTTGACGGTTGGGTCAAGCGAATCCAAAGTCAGCTTCGAATCCGGATATAATGGTGTGAGGTTATCGAAATTCACACGATGACGAACGGCGTCGGGATCATCAAAGTTAATCTTGAGCACTTTGGTCAGTGCAAAATAACGTTCGCCATCTTTCGGCGCGCGAATTTCGCCTTCAACAGTGTCGCCTGTGCGCAACCCAAATTGGCGCACCATATTTGGCGATACGTAAATATCATCTGGTCCAGCAAGATAGTTTGCTTCGGGTGAACGCAAAAAGCCAAAGCTATCTGGTAGGACTTCAATCGTGCCCAAACCCATGATCTGTTCGCCATCCTCAGCCAGTTCCTTGAGGATAGCAAACATAAGATCCTGCTTGCGCAAGGTTGACGCACCTTCGACGCCAAGTTCTTCGGCCATCGAGACCAAGTCAGCAGGATTTTTGCTTTTCAGCTCTTTCAAATGCATAAATATATTCCGTTGGTGGGACCATCAGGCCCGATAGGTATGCCAGTTTCAAAAAACGACTGGCTTAAATAGAAATTTGGGTGGCGCGGTTATGATTTGTATCGCGCCTCGCGCCCAGGACGGGCTTGCCACGGTGAATAGTCGTGCACTGCGCTTTCGTCAACCGCGCAGCGTCAAAACGGTTTTGCGACGACCAATATGACTATGACAGCTGCGGCAATTCCAGGCACTTCGTTGAACAAACGCAATTGTTTGCCTGTCAGCCGCCGCTCCCCACGCGCCAGTTTCTTTGCATAACCAAGCATCCAGCCATGATATGCTGACAAACCTACGACAAATAATAATTTAGCGTGAAACCAGCCTTCTTGTAGGGCGCCAATCTGCCACGCCAATATCAGACCCACAATCCAGACAATGATCATAGCCGGATTTAGAATGATTTTGATCAGTTTCGATTCACGATCCACCCATTTGATGTCCTCTTCCGAGCCTTCAGCACTCTCCTGATGATAGACGAAAAAACGAGGAAGCATAAACAGCCCCGCCATCCAGAAAATAACAAAGATAATATGCGCAGATTTGAGCCAGATATACAGCACAGCTAATGTTTCCGTCATAAAAACGGCCTTTATGGGTTAACCCTTGCGGACCAGATTGAGTAGCATTTCAACGTTTTCGATTGGTGTGTCCGGCAAAATGCCATGGCCCAGATTGAAGACATGCGGGCGATCTTCAAACGCAGAGAGAATATTCTTCACCGCGTCCTTCAACACATCCCCACCAGCGATCAACGCGAGCGGGTCAAGATTGCCCTGCACTGGCAGACCCTTTCGCAGCTCGCGGTTCGCCCAATGGGGATCAACAGTTTCGTCGAGACCAAGCGCATCAACACCGGTACCTTCAGCATAAGCCGCTAATTTACCGCCGGCTCCCTTTGGAAAACCAATAATCACCGCATTTGGATTGCGTGCCTTCAACCGGCGCACGATTTCTGCATTGGGCGCAATGACCCATTTTTCGAACTGTGCTGGCGATAATGATCCCGCCCAGCTGTCGAACAACTGCACGGCGTCAACCCCGGCGTCGATTTGGGCAGCAAGATAATCGACTGTTGACGTAACAATAGCTTCAATCAGCGCGCCGAAACGCTCCGGCTCGGCATGCGCCATCCTACGGGCCTCTGCTTGGTCTTTGCTACCCTGACCATGCACCATGTACGTTGCAACCGTCCACGGGCTTCCAGCAAAGCCTAGGAAGGTTGTTTCGGGGGGCAGCCCAGCGGATACTTTACGAACAGTGTCGATAACAGGTGCAAGACGGTCGGGTGCCGCGACAAAATCTTCAAGCCGTGATTCTGCAAGCCGGGGGGTAAGTCGTGGGCCCTCGCCGGTTTCAAACCATAAATCCTGTCCCATGGCATGGGGAATAACCAAAATGTCCGAAAACAGGATCGCCCCATCGAAACCAAATCGTCTTATCGGTTGCAGCGTGATTTCTGTGGCCGCGTCACTATCATAAGCCAGCGCCAGAAATCCGCCCTTTTCAGCACGCAATGCGCGGTATTCAGGCAATAGCGACCAGCCTGTCGCATGAGCCAAACGGGTGGTACAACTTCCTGATTACCCTTCAGGACGTTAAGCAGTTTTTTAAGGGCTTGCGCTGACATAGGCGGTCGAGATCCAATCAAAATAATATAAGAATATAAGGATGATGAAAGATGATGTGCTGTTGATAGCTCAGGCTTTAAAAGCTTTTGCGGATATTGCCAACATCTTGACGCACAAGCGGAACCTGATTCAACGGGAGTCGCAAATTCCGTCCCCGCTATCCACAGGCTGTGTATAGCCAATAGTGCCTGTGGACAGGCTGTGCCCGAATCGAGCGGTAAATCCGGGGTAGTGGGGAGGAACATTGTACTTCAAACTTGTCCCTTGATTTATCCCCAGCCTGCCAACAAGACTGTCAAGCATGAACCAACGTTTTCATCTCCACTTATTGTCCGATTCCACAGGAGAGACGCTGGAAAATATTGCCAAGGCCGCCTTGGCACAATTTGATGGTGCGGAAAATGTCATCAAGCATTTCTGGCCAATGGTGCGATCCGAAAGCCATTTGGAGCGCATATTGGTCGATGTCGCTGCCAACCCAGGTCTTGTGCTGTTCACACTTGTGAATCGCGATACACGGCGCAAGCTGGAAAATCGTTGCCGTGCGCTTGGTCTGCCTGCCGTCGCGGCGCTCGATGCGGTAAGTGATGCAATGTCCAATATGTTGGGTCAACAGGCCAAAGCACGTCCGGGGCGGCAGCATGCCATGGATGCCGCATATTTTGCACGTGTGGATGCGATTCAATTTACCATTGCCCATGACGATGGAATCAATTCCCAGAATTGGGAGGAAGCCGACATTGTGTTGGCGGGTGTCTCGCGGACATCGAAAACACCAACGAGCATCTATCTTGCCAATCGTGGTTATAAGACGGCCAATATCCCCATTGTTCCCGAAGCGCCGCCACCCCCCATTTTATTTCAGCTCAAGCATCCGATGGTCATCGGCTTGGTAACTGGCGCTGACCGGTTGATTCAGGTGCGGCGCAATCGATTGCTATCCCTAAACCAGTCGCCCGACACCGATTATGTGGATGAAGAGAAAGTTAAGGCTGAGGTCGCGCATGCCCGGAGGATGTTTGCCGATAATGGCTGGCCCGTTCTCGACGTCACGCGGCGTTCGATCGAGGAAAGCGCTGCGGCCATCATCAATTTGTTTAATGAGCGTGAATTGGCGCAGGCGAGCAAAACATGACTCTCGTTCTGGCATCGCAAAGCGCGGGTAGAATTGCGATGTTGCAGGCTGCCGGTGTGGACGTTGAACCTTGCGCTGCATTGGTGGATGAACGCAGCATAAAAGATGCCCTGCTTTCAACCGCTGCAAAGCCGCGGGATATCGCTGACGCCCTCGCCGAAGCCAAAGCCGTCAAAGTATCCCGAAAAATGCGCGATCGCTTGGTACTTGGCTGTGATCAATTGCTTGTGAGCGCTGAAGGCCATGTGTTCGATAAACCCGAAACACCTGATGACGCGCGGGCGCATCTCGCCAGATTGTCTGGCAACGCGCATCGGTTGATAAGCGCTGCCGTCATGTGTGAAGCGGGCGAACCCGTTTGGCGCGTGGTCGATACGGCGACGATGACAATGCGACCCTTAAGCAATGATTTCATTGATCAATATGTCGCGCTTTATTGGGATCAGATACGCCATTGCGTCGGTTGCTATCGTATTGAAGCCGAAGGAGCGCAGCTTTTTACCAGCGTGAGCGGTAGCCAGTTTACCGTGATTGGCCTGCCGCTGCTTCCTGTTCTTGACTATTTGCGGATACGGGGTCTTTTGCCGACATGAACATATATGCTGAAGTCATCGGGCAGCCGATATCGCACTCGAAATCGCCCCTGATCCATAATTATTGGCTGCGGCAACTTGGGTTGATCGGGGATTACCGGGCGACTGAAGTGCAGTCGGAAAATCTGGCTAGCTATTTTGCCAGCCGCGCAGACGACCCCGATTGGCGCGGATGTAACATTACTATTCCGCATAAGATTTCGGCTTTGGATTTTGTCACTGACCCTGGCGACGTGCGCAGTTCCATAGGCGCGATTAACACCGTTTTTCGTGACGCTAGAGGCACTTTAATCGCCACCAATACCGATGCCGGCGGCTTTTACGGGCCAATCGCTGACGTGCCAATTGCAGGCGATACTGCGATTGTTATCGGCGCAGGCGGTGCAGCACGCGCTGTGCTTTTCGCACTGGCTCAAGCGGACGTCGGCGAAGTTGTGGTCGTTGCGCGCAACGGTTTGAAAGCAGCTGGGCTGCTCGCGCATTTCGGTTTGAAGGGCAAAGTGATCGGTTTTGATGCGCGCTTGCCTGACGCCGCTTTATTGGTGAACGCCAGCCCGCTTGGCATGGTCGGACACGAGCCGCTTGATATCGATATATCGCCCCTTCCGGAACACGCGCTTGTGTATGATTTGGTATATGCGCCTATCGAAACGCCACTTTTGAAAGCTGCCCGTGCCCGCGATCTTGAAGCGGTTGACGGATTAGAAATGCTAGTGGGTCAGGCGGCCATCGCGTTTGAATTGTTTTTTGGCGTCGCGCCGCCGCAAGCAGATGAGGATGCATTGCGAGCACTGCTGCTGACATGAAAAAACCGTTAATCATTGGCCTGACGGGGTCCATCGGTATGGGAAAATCGGCGGTCGCAGCGATGCTGGCCGATGAAGGTATCCCTGTTTTTGATGCCGACGCTGCCGTCCATGACATGCAGAAACCGGGCGGCGAGATGCTGCCAGCCATTGAAAAGGCCTTTCCCGGAACAACCGGTGCGGCAGGTGTAGATCGCAAGGCACTTGGCGCTGCCGTGTTCGGTGATCGCGACAAACTCGCGGTGCTCGAATCCATCATCCACCCAGCCGTAGCTGCCCGCCGCGCTGCATTTTTGAAAGCGCATGCCGAGGCGGACATAATCGTGTTCGATATTCCCCTGTTGTTCGAAAAAGGCGGCGGGGCCAATGTTGATGCTGTCGTTGTCGTTTCTGCGCCTTATGCTGTTCAGCGCGCCCGCGTCCTTGAACGCCCGTCGATGACGCCCGATAAATTTGACCAAATTGTCGCGCTGCAATTGAATGACGCCGACAAGCGCGCCCGAGCCGATTATGTCATAGATACTGGTCAGGATATGCAGGCGACGCGCAAGGATGTGCGGCAACTTGTCAAAAAGCTGCGCGGAGGTCTTGCATAAGCCTATAAACAGGCTCACATCTAATCTTAGAATGCGTGAAATAATCTTCGATACGGAAACGACTGGTTTTGACCCTGCCAATGGGGATCGCATGGTCGAAATTGGCTGCATTGAAATGATCGGTCGGGTGATGACCGGCCGCACGTACCACGCTTACTTCAACCCGCAACGTGCGATGCCATCCGCCGCGGAGCAAGTGCACGGACTTTCTGATCGTTTCCTGTCCGATAAGCCGGTTTTTGCCGCAAAGGCCGGGGATCTGCTCGAATTTTTGGAAGAAAGTCCGCTTGTCGCCCACAACGCCAGCTTCGACTTTGGCTTTTTAAATCATGAACTCCAGTTTTGTGGACGGCCGCCCATATCAATGGACCGGATGATTGACACTGTTGCGCTTGCACGCATTAAAAACCCGGGGGCCAAGTTGTCGCTCGATGCCCTGTGCACGCGCTACGGCATCGACCGGAGCCACCGCGTCAAACATGGCGCGTTGCTGGACGCCGAACTGCTCGCGCAGTTGTACATTGAACTTACCGGCGGCCGTCAAATTGGCCTTGGCCTGGCCGATGATGGTATTTCGGATAAAGCCATGGGTCAAAAAGACGTTAACTTTGTTCAGGTAACGAAAGTCTTGCGACCCGCGCGTCCGCATTCGGCATCCGAAGAGGAACTCGAACGGCACGCGGGCTTTATAGCTAAAATCAAAGACGCGCTTTGGCTTCAGTCGGGGTCGGCGCTTTAACCAAAGGAGATAGGCATTGGACATCAGGGTTTCAGGACATCAGGTCAATACCGGTGAAGCGCTCCAAACCCATGTGGAAAAACGATTGGGTTCCATTGCCGACAAATATTTTGCCAAAGCGATTTCGTCACAAGCCACTTTTGGCCGGGCGCCGCATGATGGCTTTAGCAGCGATATTGTGATGCATGTGATGCAAGGCCTTGTGTTGAAAGGCAGAGGAGAAGCTCAGGATGCGCACGTTGCATTTGATCGGGCAGCTGACCGTATTGATAAGCAACTGCGCCGTTATATGCGCCGCTTGCAGGACCGGCATGAGCAATCCGCGCACGCTTTGGCTCAAGAAGAAGCTGCCTATACCGTCTTTGACGCGGGTGACCGCGAAGAAGAAGATATTGTCGCGGATGCCCCAGTGATTGTGGCGGAGATGAGCGTCGATATTCCGGAATCTACAGTGTCCGATGCCGTGATGCTGATGGACTTACGCAACACGCCAGCGCTTTTATTCAAAAACACTGGAACCGGACGCCATAATATGGTTTACCACCGCGAAGACGGCACGATCGGGTGGGTGGAACCAAAATCTGCACCTTAGAATTCGACCGGCATCGTAAATTTTTCTTCGCCATTTCAGATATTTAGGGATTGCGCTGCGGGTACAAGCGGACGCATTTGAACAAATATGATTCGACTTTCTACCAGGCTCGTTGAAGGGGCTGTTGCTGCTGACTTGTTCGCTGCAACCAAATCTGATCTGTTGTCACGGCTTTCCGTGATTGCCGCAGAACAATATTTTCTCGATTCGCATGCCGTGCTTGATGGCTTGATCGAGCGTGAGCGCCTTGGCCCAACCGGTTTCGGCGGCGGCACGGCAATTCCGCATTGCAAAGTGTCTGGCATTGATATGCCTGTGGCTGTTTTCGCTCGGCTGACCAGACCAGTTCCTTATGATGCAGTTGATGACGAACCTGTTGATCTGGTCTGCGCGCTGATATCGCCAGCTCAGGACGGAGCGTGGCATTTGCGGGCTTTGGCGGAAGTCTCACGGTTGTTCCGAGACGAAAAAGTCCGTGCGCAGCTGCGTGGTGCCGCGGATTCTGCTGCCATGTTTGCCTTGCTGACATTGTCCGAAGAGCGTGACGCCGCTTGATTGAGCCGAGGCTCGCCAGCGGAATCCAGATTTCCGCGATAAAGCGGCTGGCCGAAGCTCAGGGCGATATTGCGACAGTCCTCAAAAAGGGAGAGGCTACGTCGGGCGCCATATTGTTGATCGGCTTAGTGCGCGGAGCGGATGCCGTTATTTTCGAACGATATCCGTCGCTTGATGGATCGACTGCGTGGCAGGAGGTCAAATTTAACGAAACGGATGCAATCCCAGATTTTTACTGGAAAAAACGCTGTGCCCGGGACCCTGACTTATGGGTTTTGGAGCTAGACGTCGTATCCAAGGCACGGTTGGACGGACTATTGACCGCACTGAATTGACTTTGTTGCGCCGCATCATAAATGCCCGACGAACGAGTAGCGAAGGTTGTCACGCGGGACACAATAGGGGTACCGGACAAACACGCGAGTCGGAAGCATCAAACGGCGAATATAACAAAACATAGCATTTCGTCCGCTGCTGCAGCCGCTTTATTGTAAGTTTAATGTTAAAATTTTTCCGGGCGGCTTCTGTGGCTGCCGTATCGTTTACACTGGCTGCCGCGGTTATATCCGCTGATGCCGGTTTTGCTTTTGGTAATGACCAAAGCACAGCTCTAAATACCACTACAATCACCGTTGATGCCAAGCAGATCGCAGCCGAACAGGCGCAGCTTGATCTGGCAAAAAGCGGTAAGGTGACCGCGACGCTTGCGGACAATGGCGACATTATCTTTGTTCCCGGCAATGGCGGAACGCAAGCTATGGACCCCGAAACTCCTATTTCTTCAGCAGATGAAGATATCATTTCTGCATCCTCCCTGTCAGAACTCGTGCGTGCGCAAGACACGGATAACGCGCTGAACGCCGAAGAACGTTGCCTTGCTGGCGCGGTCTATTTCGAATCCAAGGGTGAATCGCTTGCTGGCCAACTGGCTGTTGCGCGCGTCGTGATGGCGCGCGCTAATTCAGGCCGTTTTCCAACGACATTGTGCGGCGTCGTTTTCCAGAAAAGCCAGTTTTCGTTTGTGCGCGGGGGTGACATGCCGCCAATCGCAACCGGAAGCACCCATTGGCGCAATGCCGTTGCGATCAGCAAGATTGCCCTGAACGGCAGCTGGAAGAGCCCGGTTGAGGGCGCATTATTCTTTCATGCGCGCCACGTATCTCCGGGCTGGCGCCTGACGCGCTTGGGTAGCGTCGATAATCATATCTTCTATCGCTAATGCGCGACATCAATTGAAACCAATAAGGGCTCCGCAAGGGGCCTTTATTTTGTTCTACTTTCGTTCTAGGGTGGCTCCATGAACGAAAGCTCTATCCTCGCAACTCGCGCTAACGCTGCGGCCGTAGCGCGCGGCGTATCTCGACTGTTCCTGCGGAACCAGATCATGGTCCAGCCGGAGGTCAGCCTACGCAATAACCGCCGAGCAGACCTCATGGGGATTACGAGGAAAGGTGAAATCATCATTGTCGAAATCAAATGTTCGCGGGCCGACCTGTTAGGTGACCAGAAATGGCCCGAATATCTCGATTATTGCGACCGGTTCTTTTGGGCCGTCCCCGCTGGATTCGACATTGGCCCGCTTCATAATGAAACATTTTTGCCTGAACGGTCTGGTATCATCATTGCGGATGCCTATGACGGCGAAATTGCCCGTCCAGCAGGACTAGCGCCCTTGGCTGTCGCGCGCCGGAAAGCCGAAACGCAAAGACTTGCGCGGCTCGCCATGCGCCGGTTGATGGGCATTGCCGATCCTGATCCCATTCTCGCCGAAATCGAGGCCGAGTAACGTGCCTTCAGATTTTCCGAGGATTATACCAAATCGGCGAGGAGTAGGCGCGTTCCTGCGACTTCAATTCGGTTCCGGGCAGCAGTTTTGCACCATAACGCATCGCGTCAAATAGCACCCACCGCGGCGTCGGGATTTCCAGGACGCGGACATAATAAAAGGCACGAATGCCCGGCTGGAACTCTGGGTCAACCCACACGGTCCGCAGCTCGGGATCGCCTATCGTGTTCGTGTAGCTTGCTTTCGCGATATTGACGGTATCCCCGACAGGCTGCAATCTGCCATTGGGCCTTTTTGTTCTTGTGTCAGCGTCGCCCCAGACGACATCAAAGACACGTTCTTCAAGTCCGCCATTGGCATTGACCCAGCCTTTGACAATCTGCACTCGGTCCAAATTGGCGCCCATAGGGTCCTTCAACGCTGAGATCATGAAACTCGGTTTGCCGCCGCCTGCTTTCATGTCGGCCCCCATAGGTACACCGCGCGCATAGCCGCTTTTCACCCAATCGCCCGCAAAATCCTTGGCCGTGAAATCCCAGCCACCAAATACGCGCAAAGTCATGCGCGGCCCGGTGGTTGCATATACTTCGCGGCGGGTCATGGCATCGAAAATAGCTGCGCGCGTGTTGGCCGTTGCCCAAACGGCGGCGTATCCACCGGCCAGATAATGCCAGCCAAAACGCCCTTCTCGTGTCCCAAGATTTTGGGCTTCGCTGGCACGACGTGCATTGGGTTCAACACCCGAATGTTTACCGAAAAAGTTGTTTTCGTCTGCGGTCGAAAGGCCGGTGTGCGTGTCGGTTGATCCGATTACGCCAAATTTATAGGGATTAACGCCGGTTTTTGCTTCAATAGCCAATCCACGCTTAAGCGCTTCACGGATATATTCACCCGCATAATCCTGCGTCTTTTTCGTTTGCTGCATGGTGAGGTTGCCAAGGTCCCAGCCCGCCGTGCCAAAGCCTGCAAATTCGTCGTTTGGCGAAAGAAATGGATGAGCTTCGCTGTCACCTTTGATCTGGGTAATTTCGGCCACGGGTTCACGCGCTGCCCGCCGCCGGGCATAAGCCGCCGTCATGGGCCCGCCATCAGGCCCAACCAATTCAAACATCAATCCGTTCGACACGTTGCTGTTGTGCGGGATGGCGAGGACCTTCCCGCCCGTGACCTTTTCATAATTATCCATATAGTCCCACAATTGGCTGACGGGGGTATCCCCTTGGCCGGGATCATAAGGAAGCACCTTATCGGTACGGCTTTTACCATCGCGGAACATGACCACGCGGTGCAAATTGTTGCCGCCGGGCATCAGCGTATATTCAAAGCCCATGAACGCGGTGAATTTCCCCGGTTCATTATAGCGTTCGACCAACGTGCTATGTCCAGTCCAGATATTCGTGGACGTCTTACGCTGTCGTTCGGGATCCGTCAGTGTGGCCGGCAGGTCATTGCGTCCGGCGCGGTCAATCAACTCAGCGGTGACGCGCTGCATACCCTCTGGGCCTTTGTGCATTTCGTCTCGCCAGCGCCGCAACGTAGGGTCGCGGATGAGGAAGGAAGGCGCTTCATACAACGCCTTTGTTGCGCCTAAACCGCCAGAGTGATCCGCGATCACCAGAAAGTCGAGCGGCCGTTCCAGCTGTGCCTTCAGACCACCAGTCGAGGTTACTTCTTCGCCCCTCGCAAAACACAATGCCTCTTCCGGCCCAAGCTTTACGCCAAAACCGAATGCATCAACTGAATTGGATGTGTGTACATGCGTATCGCCCCACAGCAATTGAGTAGCTGGCCCCGATGTCACTTCTGTGTCGGAGGATTCTTGCGCTACGCGTGCATCATTCATGATGTCCATGTCGCGCCATTGCTGCCATCCGTAAGTGGCGGCTCCACCAACCGCGACAATGGCAACAGCACCCAACAAAATCGAGCGAATTTTAGGCATTTAGCTTCTCCCCGACACGGAAATGCGACGGAAAAGGGATGAGGTCAATAGCAACGCCAGCCGCCGAAAATTGACGTTACGTCAAAGGCTGCTTTAAGCTCCAAACGACACATGCGGGCCGCTCGTCCTGCACGTCAGATAGCCCGATTGCATGCTTGGGCCCGCTAGGCGATTGGATACGATAAGTGCGTAATAGCCGGTCCCACAACGACATTGCGAAGCCATAATTGTGACGCTGGTCATCAGCGCGCACGCTGTGGTGTACCCCATGCATATCGGGCGTCACCAATAGGAACCGAATTAGTCGGTCCATGCGCGCGGGGAGACGAATGTTGCTGTGGTTAAACAGCGCATTGGCGTTAAGCCATAGCTCAAACGCCAATGCCACGAGAAGCGGTACGCCCAACAATCCGACAATTGCGCTTTTATAAAGGGTGGAAACGACCAACTCAAACGGATGGAAGCGCAGCGCCGTTGTAACGTCGAGATCGCGGTCGCTGTGGTGAACCGCGTGCATACGCCACAGCACGGAGAAGCGATGCATCGCCCAATGCTGAAGCCAGACCGCAAAATCCAGCAGGACAAATGCAAGGCTCGCTTCGGCCAACCAATGCCATTCAGTCAAATAGAGCAGTCCGAATCGATACTGCTCTGCCCAAAGAGCGGCTGCGGAAACGGCCACGACGAGTGATAGCAACCGCGCTACGGCAAGATTAGCAATAAAAAACAGGCCGTGGGTTCGCCACCGCCGAAAACGTCCAAGAACCAACGGCCTGCGTGGCCAAGCTGTTTCAGCAAGAGCCAACAAGGCGAGCAACAGCATGGGGACGGCAAGCGCATAGATGCCGAACCCTTGCTGCAGCACGATTGTTACGCGTCCACCGCTTCTAAAAAGGGATAATCCGTGTAGCCTTCGCCGCCGGGGCTATACCATGTTTTATAGTTATCGGGCGTGAGTTCCGCGCCAGTCCGCAAGCGCTCCACAAGGTCAGGGTTGCTGATATAGGGACGCCCAAAGCTGATGGCATCCGCCAGACCAGAGGCCAAGTCTTCGTCAGCCAGTTGGCGGGTATATTCCTGATTCAGGACCAGCGGACCTTTGAAAACCTTGCGGATGTCGGGCGAAACACGCGGCACGTCGGTCTGGCCGAAATTGCCATATGGTTTGACTTCGCGCAACTCGAGGAACGCGATGCCGATGTCCTGCAACGCCGCTGCCGCCGCGGTAAATAAAGCGACGGGATTGCTGTCAATTGCGCCTTGTGTTTCGCCGTTGGGCGAAAGACGAACTGACGTCCGGTCACTGCCGACTGCGTTAACGACCGCTTGGGTGACTTCGCGCAGCAACCGGATGCGGTTTTCAATCGATCCGCCATAATCGTCGGTCCGCAGGTTTGTATTGTCTCGCAAAAACTGGTCGATGAGATAGCCGTTGGCTGCGTGAATTTGCACACCGTCGAAACCGGCGGCCATCGCATTGTGCGCCGCTTTCACATAATCGGCGACAATGCGAGGCACTTCGGTGATGTCTAAGGCGCGCGCTTCGGTATAATCCTTTTTGCCTGCTGCGGTATGCGCATAGCCGGGCGCAGTTGTTGCCGAGGCGGAAACGGGTTGTGCGCCACCCAGAAAGTCAGGGTGTACCAAACGGCCCATATGCCATAATTGCAGAATGATCCGGCCGCCGGCGTCATGCACCGCTTGCGTTACCGGCTTCCAAGCCTCAACCTGCGCATCGGACCAGATGCCGGGTGCTGACGGCCAACCAAGGCCTTCTTGGCTAATGCCCGTCGCTTCGGCAATAATGAGGCCCGCTGTGCTACGCTGGCTGTAATATTCCGCCTTCAGGTCGGACACAGGCACATGTTCGCCGATGCTGCGTCCGCGCGTCAAGGGCGCCATCAGGATGCGGTTGGGCGCGGACACAGCTCCAAGCTGTACGGGTTCGAACAAAGTACTGGTCATGCGATATCCTGTCGTTAAGGCGTTTCGTTACGATTACGATGCGGATGAAAGTTGCAAATTGCAACGGGGGTTTATGCAGCAGAATTTTTTCCATCAACAGCGGCCAGGAATGCTCGCCTTTGCCGCATTGATCGCTGGCAATGTCGCGATCGCATTTGGCCCGTTGCTGGTGCGTTTTGCCGACAGCGGGCCCATTGCGACCGGGTTTTGGCGACTTGCCCTGGCGACGCCATTCTTACTCATGGTCGGCTATCGTTTCGGATTTCGTATCTCCAAAGTCGGTCGACCAACGCTGCTGCTCGCTTTATTGGCGGGATTGTTCTTCGGCATTGATATTATTGCTTGGCATATCGGCATTTTCCAAACGAAATTGGGCAATGCAACTTTGTTTGCCAATTGCGCCAGTCTGTTGCTGGTGATTTTCGGCGTCATTGTCGCCCGCAAAATGCCCTCACGGTGGGAGAGCATCGCAGTGCTGTGCGCATTCACTGGCGCGGCGCTGTTGATGGGCCAAAGCCTTGAACTGTCCCCCCGCCATTTTACCGGCGATATTTTGTCATTGGGGGCGGGCCTTGCTTATACCGTCTACCTTTTGCTGATGATCAAAATCCGTCAAGGCACGGAAAGCTGGGGCGCGCTGGGTATGGCAAGCGCGATTGCCGCGCTCGTGCTGTTGCCTGCTGCTTTATATGCGGGCGAGCAAATTATTCCGAACACTTGGTGGCCAGTAATACTTCTGGCCTTTTCATCACAATTTTTCGGGCAAGGCTGCCTCACTTACGCACTGCCTCATTTTAGCCCCTTGGTGATTGGCCTCGCGCTTTTGTTACAGCCCGCATTGTCCGCAGCGGCTGGCTGGATTGCCTTTGGCGAAACACTGACGGCAATGGACTTCGTCGGCAGCTTTTTGGTCATGCTGGCCCTTGTACTTGTGCGTAAGCAATAGCCCTTTTCTTAGACGATGCGAATGCCTACATTGCGGTCATGCAAACCACTGACCTTCCCACCGACCCCACGCTTGATGAAATCCGCACAGCGCTTGCGCCCGCGTTGGGCCGGAATGCGGGTTTTGACGGTTGGTCGGATGCTGCGGTTCGTGCAGCGGCCGACGAAATGGGCGTTGACCATGATGTCGCCATGCTTGCGGTTAAGGACGGTGCAATGGATATGATTGACGCCTGGATAGAGGGGGTCGATTTGGAGCTGGCGGCTCGGTTGCCCGCCGAAAAATTGGCCACGATGAAGATACGCGACCGAATTACAGTGTTGCTGGCGACTCGTCTGGAAATCATGGAGCCGGATCGCGAATCCCTGCGCCGAGCGATGGCCATCATGGCCATGCCCCAGAATCTCGCGAAAGCGGCAAAAATCGGTTGGCGTTCTGCTGACCGCATGTGGCGCCTTGCCGGTGATACCGCCAGCGACTTCAACCATTATACGAAACGTATGACGCTTTCGGCTGTATATGGCAGCGTCCTGACGGTTTTCGTCAATGACGACAGCGACGATTTTGCTGAAACACGGCGGTTTCTCGACCGCCGCATCGACAATGTGATGCAGATTGAAAAGATGAAGGCTCAGGCACGGTCTCGTCAGGATTATGTGCCCAGCTTATCACGGTTCATTGGTCGCCTTCGCTATCCGGCGCGCTAGGTTGAATCCCTATTGATGTTATTGCGAATCGGTTGCAAATAGACGTCCGTGCAGCTTGATCACTTACCTTTGAACCGCGCAGCGGTCATCCGCGCTATCCAGTGGGAGGCGCTGCCGGAGCATGAGGGGCACCGGTTGCGATCACTGGGGTTTGAACCTGGCGTTGCGATCGAAGCCCTCCACAAAGGCATATTGCTATGGCGCGATCCGGTGGCAGTGCGCGTAGGCCGGATGACGGTGGCGCTACGCTCCAAAGTGGCCGCTGCAATCGACTGTGAATTGACACCATGACTGGTGCCGCACCCTTGGTTGCGCTGGTGGGAAATCCCAATGCCGGCAAAAGTGCGTTGTTTAACGCGCTGACCGGTGCACGGCAAAAAATTGCGAACTATCCCGGCGTTACGGTCGAACGCAAATCAGGCCGCGCAAGCTTTTCAGATGGCCACCCGGTCGAAATGATCGACTTGCCCGGCGCCTATAGTCTTGACCCCGACAGCCTTGATGAAGCCGTAACGCGTGATGTCGTATTGGGACGGTTTGAAGGGCAGCGTCGTCCAGATGCGCTGGTCATTGTGTTGGATGCAGGCAATTTGGATAATCACCTTCGCTTTGCGTTGGAGCTGATTGGCCAAGGCCTGCCGACTGTTGTTGCGCTTAATATGGTCGATCTCGCCGAGCGTGACGGCCTGCAACTGGATGCGGCAAAGTTATCGCGTGCCTTGGGTGTCCCCGTTATCGAAACCGTCGCCGTTCGCCGCAGGGGTCTGGCACCGCTGATGGTTGCACTGGCAGAGGTTTTGAAAGCGGCAAGGCCAGCCGTACAAGCAGCCCCTGTTGCCTTGGGTCCGCAAAACCAGCGTGCGCGCGAAATTGCGGGTTCGGTTATCATAAGCGAAACTGCCGGTCGGCAATGGACCCGACGACTTGATGCCGTCTTGCTTCACCCAGTTGGCGGCGTTCTCATCCTGCTTGGCCTGCTGTTTTTGATGTTTCAGGCCGTTTACGGCTGGTCAGAAGCTCCCATCGGCTGGATCGAGTCTGGTTTTGCATGGGCAAGCGATTCGATTAAATCGGTACTTCCCGATGGCTTGCTCCGATCCTTTCTGACGGACGGCGTCATTGCGGGCGTTGGTTCAGTAATCGTCTTTCTACCGCAGATTTTAATTCTGTTTCTTTTCATTCTGTTGCTTGAGGCATCGGGCTATATGACCCGCGCCGCATTTGTCATGGATCGACTGATGGCCGCGGTGGGTTTGTCCGGACACAGCTTCATTCCGCTACTCTCCTCCTTTGCCTGTGCGATTCCGGGCATCATGGCGACGCGCACGATCATGGACCAAAAAGAGCGCCTCGCGACGATATTGATTGCGCCGTTGATGACCTGTTCGGCGCGTCTGCCGGTATATACGGTGATTATCGGGGCCTTCATTCCAGCGCGGTCGGTAGGTCCGGGTATTGGCTTGCAAGGTCTCGTGCTGTTTGGCCTGTATATTGCGGGCATATTCGGTGCGATGTTGGCGGCGGCGGCGATTCAGCGCTTTGTAACGCAAAGCCGAAGCAGCAGTTTCCTTATTGAAATGCCGCGCTATCAATGGCCTCGCCTGAATGACATTGCGTTGAATCTGTGGCAGCGCGCGTGGGTTTTCCTGCGTCGCGCCGGCACCATCATCTTTGCCGCAACCATCATCTTGTGGGCATTGCTCAGTTTTCCAAAAGCACCGGAGGGCAGCAATGTTTCGCAAGTCGAATATTCGGTCGCCGGTCGTATTGCCGATGGCCTTGAACCCATTGTACGGCCCATCGGGTTCAACCATGACATTGCACTGGCCTTGATCCCGGCGATGGCGGCCCGCGAAGTCGCTGTATCCGCGCTCGCCACGGTTTATGCTATCGACGCCACCGATGAAGAAGCTGCCGCCCAAAGCCTCGGCCCACAGCTTGCCGCCGACTGGTCGCTGGCCACGGCGTTGGCGTTTCTGGCTTGGTTCGTGTTTGCGCCACAATGCATTTCGACAATCGCCGTGACACGACGGGAAACCAATGGCTGGAAATGGCCGATTTTCATGGTGAGCTATCTTTTTGCCCTGGCGTATCTGGCTGCTGGTATAACATATTGGACAGCACGGTCCTTCGGCTTATAGCAGGGCAACAGAAACATTTGTATCAGAGGGCAGGGACATGGCCGGTAGCGTCAATAAAGTAATCATCGTTGGTAATTTGGGCGCAGATCCCGAAGTGAAATCATTCCAGAATGGTGGCCGTTTGGCGAACCTGCGCATCGCGACATCCGAAGATTGGAAAGACAAGGCAACTGGCGAGAAAAAAGAGCGGACCGAATGGCACACGGTCGTTCTCAATTCGGACGGCCTCGTGGGTGTGGCGGAGCGCTTCCTGAAAAAGGGCAGCAAAGTGTATATCGAAGGCCAATTGCGGACTCGCAAATGGCAGGACGCCTCGGGTAACGACCGTTACACCACCGAAGTGTCGGTTGGTGGTTTTGATGGAAAGCTCGTCATGCTGGATGGTGCCAAGGGCGGCTCAGGCGGCGGCGATGCCTGGAGCGGCGGCCAATCGGGCGGCGGCGCATCGGGTGGGTCGTCAGGCGGCAATAATTGGGGTGCTACCAGCGGCGGTGACTTCGACAACGACCTTGATGATGACGTACCGTTTTGATCAATGCTGAAGTCCGGCGGGCGCAGCCGATTGAACGGGGGCCATCATGAAAAAAGCGATATTGGCTCTATTGTTGATCGGAGCCGTTGCCGCATATTTCATACTTGACCTTGGCCAGATACTTAGCTTGGAAAATTTCAAGGCGAGCCAGGCTGAAATCGTTGCGGCCAAGAATGCGAATCCCGCATTATATATTGCAGGATTCTTTTTATTATATGTGGCTGTAACGGGGCTTTCCATTCCGGGCGCAGCGATTATGAGCCTTGTTGCAGGTGCCCTTTTCGGCGTTTTGATTGGCTCGCTCATTGTTTCCTTCGCCTCGACCATGGGGGCGACTCTAGCGTTTCTGAGCGCGCGTTATCTGTTGCGCGATTGGGTGCAGGCGCGGTTTGGCGAACGTTTGCGCGCCATCGATGACGGCCTCGAAAAAGACGGCGCTTTTTATCTTTTCACCTTGCGACTGATCCCGGTGTTTCCGTTTTTTGTCATCAATTTGCTGATGGGCCTGACTCGCATTAAAACGCCGACCTTTTTCTGGGTTAGCCCGTTGGGTATGTTGCCGGCGACCATTGTGTTCGTGAATGCGGGCACGCAAATCAGCCGCGTCGAAAGCACCGCCGGACTGCTGTCGCCCACCTTGATCGCCTCGTTTGTGGCGCTGGCCTTCTTCCCATGGGTTGCCAAAGTCATCGTCGCGCTCGTGAAGCGCAGCCGTGACTGAAAACTGGAAAAAGCCAAAGCGGTTTGACCGTAACCTTATCGTCATCGGCGGTGGGTCGGCCGGTTTGGTGTCGGCCTACATCGCCGCGATGGTGAAGGCGAAAGTGACTTTGGTCGAAGCGCATGAGATGGGCGGCGATTGCCTTAATACGGGTTGCGTGCCTTCAAAGGCGCTTATTAAAAGTGCAAAGGTCGCGCACCAGATTGCCGATGCCAAGCGCTTTGGCGTCGACGCTGCGGACGTTGCGGTTGATTTTCCTGCCGTGATGCGCCGCGTGCGTGACGTCATAACCGCCATCGAGCCGCACGACAGCGTTGAACGTTTCACTGGACTGGGCGTAGAATGCGTTAAAGGATATGCCCGCTTTACAGATCCGTGGACCGTGGATGTTGACGGCGCGCGGATGACCGCAAAGTCATTCATTATAGCGACCGGAGCCGCGCCCCATATCCCGCCGCTGCCGGGTGTTGAAAACAGCGGTTATCTCACCAGCGAAACGATGTGGGATGCGCTAGGCAACCGCGACAAGGTTCCGCAACGACTGCTGATTCTGGGTGGCGGCCCAATCGGTTGTGAATTGGCGCAGGCGTTTCAGAGGCTGGGCGCGCAGGTTACCATAATCGAGATGACCGACCGGCTGCTGTTGAAAGAAGATGTTGATGCCGCGGCGCTGATTACAGAAAAACTGAAGACTGAGGGCGTGGATATTCGGATCCGGCATAAAGCTGTTCGTTTTGAATCCGGCAAAATATTGGTGGTGGAAGGCCCCGATGGGGAGGCGTCTATTGCCTATGACGACATCATCATCGCCGTTGGGCGCAACCCACGCGTGTCTGGCTTTGGCTTGGAAGAGCTTGGCGTCGTGGTCGACGGGTGTATGGAAAATGATGCATTCCTGCGCACGAATATGCCGCATATCCTGTGTGCAGGAGACGTCGCCGGACGTCAGCAGCTGACGCATGGGGCCAGTCACGAGGCGTGGTATGCGAGCGTCAATGCGTTGGCCCATCCGTTCAAGAAATACCGCACGGATTATCGTGTGCTGCCCCGCGTTACCTATACGGAACCAGAGCTTGCGACCGTTGGTCTGACGGAAGCAGAAGCAAGCGCTGAAGGCATGGCGTTCGACGTCACGCGTTATGATCTAGACGACCTCGACCGGGCAATCGCAGAAAGCGAAGCGCATGGCTTCGTCAAGATACTGACCGCAAAGGGCAGTGACCGGATTTTAGGCGCGACGATTATCGGCCAGAATGCGGGAGAGATATTGGCCGAGGTCACATTTGCGATGAAACATAAAATGGGTCTGCGCAAAATTCTGCAAACCATCCACCCCTATCCGACATGGGCCGAAGCCAATAAATATGCCGCCGGACAATTTGGTTTGGCGCGCAAGCCAGAAGCTTTGCTGAAATGGGCCGAGCGCTGGTTCCGCTGGCAACGGGGCTAATGGAAGCTTTTGGCCGCGAGGAAAAGGCGTTGTAAAACGGTCAGCACACACAGCGCTGCGAAGACAAGAGCTAGGGTGGGGAAATAGCCGGGAAACAGGCAGAATAGGACAAAAAAGGCGATGGTCTCCCCGCCTTCCATCAGGCCCGTCGAGTAGAGAAAGGCTTTTGGGCCATGCGCGCCCATGGCGTCGCCTCGGCGCGCAGCGATTGCAGCGAACCCCAGAAAACTAACGGCTGTCAGGGTGAAGCTTGCGACGAGCAGTAACGCCGGTAGCTGATTATACGGTGTCCATATCGCAAAGGCTACAGGAATGGCGATATAGAAAAGGTAGTCTGCGAGCGTATCCAGAAAGCCACCGAATTCAGTGGCACCGTTTATGCGCGCGACGGCACCATCAAGCCCGTCCATAACGCGGTTCAGCATTATCAACATCAAGCCAGCGGCGAAGTTACCTTCGCTGATACACATACCGGCGCCGACGCCGATGATTGCGCCAACGATGGTCAATATGTTGGCTGAGACTCCCGTCTTGGCTATCCCGGCCGACAAGCAATGAAGCGCCGGGTCAACCATTCGGCGCAACGCCACATCAAACATGATGCGGCTCGTTCATTTTTTAGCCAGCAGGTCTTTCAGCCCCGCTAGTGCGCCCGTAGGCACAACGTCGTCCTCGCCTTTGACGCCCGCAGCTTGGAGGATTTTTTCGGCTGCCGGACTGCGTGGATAAGGATTGAGCGCGAGTCCGAGTGATTGCGCGACCGCTTCGCCAAGATCGATGGTCTGACCATCGTGAAACATCGTGTCGCAATCATCTGGAGCTAGTTCCAGCTCAACTTCACCGTTGGTCGTCGGCTCGGTAATGAAGCGGATGTGGATTGGCTCATCAATCTCGGCGGGCACCGGATCGCCGGTGGCCGTGCAATATTGCGCAAGGCGTGCGGTGAACCTGCCAGTGGCCACAATGTCGGCAGCTTCATGTTTCAACGACACTTCCGCATCCAGCGAATCCAGCGCCGCAAGGTCGAAACGCGCCATAAGGCCGCTGCGTGCTTCAGGGTCGGCGGATAGCGTGATATTGTGGCTATGATTTCCGATTTCCGATATTTTGATGACGTGCGTAAATTCGTTCGTCACCATTTGGCGTCGCCCTCAACAATCATATCCGGCAGTTGTGATCCAAGCGCACGTTCGACATCCAGCAGTCCCTGATGGACATGTGCCAATGCCTGAGGTTCGGGCGCATTACCCCTGAAAATATTGCGGACGATGACGTCGTCCAACGTTTTCGTATCAACTAAGGAATCGCGGAACGCGCCTAATCGGCCACCGACCGCGCTCATGATCTGACCGATATGCTTGCCGACAATCATATCGCCAATGCCAACTTCGCGTAACTGGCCGTCCATATCATCGACAAACACCTCGGTCAGGCGCGCCATATCGAGGGCGTGACTTTCGCCGCCCTCCAGACGAAGCAACACGAGAGATAACATAGCAGCGACCATATCAAAGCGGCCGTCAATATTATCCGGCACTTGCCCCGATACATACCAATGCGGTTCGCGGGCCTTTGCCACGATTTGATTATAGAGCGGTACCAGCTTGATTTTAGGGTCCGGTTCATTGTTCCCGAAAAGTCTTTTCAATAATGTCATCGGCGCTTTCATCCTTACTCATCGGGCGTTCATCTGGCATTGCATATTGATATTGCGCCTTAAGGATGCAATGGCAAAGCTCCAAGTTACGTGGATTAGCGGAGAAGTCTATGCGCGCGTCGCAAATTGCCGGTTTGACTGCATTGATCGCCGCTATGGCACTCGCCTCCGGTTGCACGCGGCTGCGTTCGCATCAGGGATATATTGGCGACCAAACTTTACTGAATTCTATCCAGCCTGGTGTCGACAATAAGGAATCAGTACAGGCGTCGCTTGGAAGGCCTACATTTGTTGGCCAGTTCGACCAGAATGACTGGTATTATTATTCACGCGATGCAAAGCAGCTGGCATTTTCGCAGCCCAAAGCAGATACGCAATATGTGCTGAAAGTGCGGTTTGATAATGCTGGCAACGTGGCGTCGGTGGCGCAGACCGGCACCGAGCTGATTTCCCGCATTAGCTCCGAAGGCGACAAGACGCCTACCCTTGGCCGGAACACTAGCTTCTTTGAAGAGATTTTTGGCAATATCGGAGCCGTCGGTGCAGGTGGCGGCCAAGGCGCTACACCTAACAGCCCCAATTAAGATAAGCATTATGCTTTAAGGGCCGGGGCAAACCGGCCCTTTTCGATTATTCGGTAACGCCCGCTGCGGCCAACACGGCTAGCGTGACGAGGTCGCTTGTGCTGGACGCCATGGTCGCGACTTGCACTTGGCGCTCCATGCCCAGCAGCATTGGACCAATGACTTGGTCCCCGCCCAATTCACGCAGCAGCTTTGCGGACAAGTTTGCGGACTGCAGTCCGGGCATGACCAACACATTGGCTGGACCAGACAAACGGCAGAATGGATAATTCTTCATCAACGCTGGGTTCAGCGCGACATCAGGCGGCATATCGCCTTCATATTCAAAGTCGGGCCGGCGCGCGTCGAGCAAGGCCACGGCATCCCGAATATTGTTTAGCCAGTTCCCGGCAGGATTGCCAAATGTCGAAAAGGACAGGAAGGCAACGCGCGGGACATGGCCCATGCGCCGTGCAACGCCCGCGGTTTTTTCGGCTATATGGGCAAGCTCGTCTGCTGTGGGTCGTTCATTGACCGTCGTGTCAGCGATAAAGACGGTGTGTGTTTTACCCACCATCACGTGAATACCGAATGGCACGGCGTCTTTCTTTGCGTCCAGAACGCGGCGTAATTCAGGCAAAGTCTGGCCAAAGGTGCGGGTGACGCCGGTAATCATGGCATCGGCTTGGTCCATTTGCAGCAGTAGCGCGCCGAAGATGTTGCGATCGCGGTTCACCATGCGCTGGATATCCCGGCGCAAATAACCGCGCCGTTGCAGCCGGTTATACAGGCGGTCGACCATTTTTTCGACAAGGGGGCTTTGAACGCTGTTGTGAATTTCATATTCGTCGGGATTGGCGCCAAGCTCAATCAACTTCTCTGTTACGCGTGCATCGCGCCCGATCAGCACCGGAACGCCATATCCATCTTGCTTGAACTGAACGGCTGCGCGCAGCACGACATCTTCTTCGGCTTCCGCAAATATGACGCGCTTGGGTTTGGCACGGGCGGCCTCATAGACTTGGGTGAGGACCGACGTCGTGGGGTTTTGGCGCGCACGTAGGCTGGCGCGATAGGCAAACATGTCCGCGATTGGTTTTTGTGCAACACCTGAATCCATCGCTGCTTTTGCGACCGCTGAGGCAACAATTTCCATCAGACGCGGGTCGAACGGCGACGGAATGATATAATCGCGCCCGAATTTGTGCATCATGCCGCCATAGGCAGCGGCGACCTCCTCCGGCACGGTTTCGCGCGCGAGTTGCGCGAGTGCATGCGCTGCGGCAATTTTCATTGGTTCGTTAATGGTTGTCGCGCGGACGTCCAATGCGCCCCGGAACAAAAATGGGAAGCACAGGACGTTGTTGACCTGATTGGGGAAATCCGAACGACCGGTGGCAATAATCGCGTCTGGACGCGCGGCGCGCGCCACAGGCGGTGAAATTTCCGGATCGGGATTGGCCATCGCAAAGATGATCGGCTGATCCGCCATCGTCTTTACCATGTCGGCGCTCAAGGCATTAGCCGCTGAAAGACCCAGAAACACATCGGCACCGACTATCGCTTCGGCAAGGCTACGCGCTGTTGTCTTGGCCGCATGGGCGGACTTCCACTGGTCCATGCCCTCAGTGCGGCCTTGATAGATCACGCCGGTGCGGTCGCACATGATGACATTGTCGTGCGGAACGCCCATAGCCTTGATAAGTTCGGTGCAGGCAATTGCCGCAGCGCCTGCGCCATTGCAGATAACCTTGATGTCTTTCAGTGACCGACCGGTCAGCTCGCAGGCGTTGATGAGTCCGGCGGAGGCAATGATTGCGGTACCGTGCTGGTCATCGTGAAAGACCGGAATGTTCATCCGCTCTTTCAGCGTTTGCTCGATGATAAAACAATCGGGCGCGGCGATGTCTTCCAGGTTGATGCCGCCAAAAGTGGGCTCAAGCAACTCCACCGCGTCGATGAAGCGCTGGGCATCTTCCGTGTTCACTTCAATGTCGATGGAGTCGACATCCGCAAAGCGTTTGAACAAAACCGCTTTGCCTTCCATTACAGGCTTTGATGCCAACGCCCCAAGATTGCCCATGCCCAATATGGCAGTCCCATTGGAGATCACGGCAACGAGATTACCTTTTGCGGTATAATCATAGGCTGCGGCAGGATTATCATAAATGGCTTGCACCGGCACCGCTACGCCAGGGGAATATGCAAGGCTCAGATCGCGCTGTGTCGCCATTGGCTTCGTGGCGACAATCTCGATTTTTCCGGGGCGGCCTTGCGAATGGAAATCCAGCGCTTCCTGCGCAGTGAATTGGACGTCGCTATCATGCATTTTATTGGCCCTGACCGGTTTTCTTCAATTAATCTGCCCCTAACGTGCTGGTGACGTAAGGGCAAGCATTGCCCCGATGGGCACGCTTCGCTAACGCAAAATCTATGGCGGGGGAAAACACACCGACACCTATGATGGTGCAATATCTGGCGCTGAAAGCCAAAGCGCAAGATTGCCTTTTATTCTACCGAATGGGTGACTTTTTTGAGCTGTTCTTTGACGATGCACGGACGGCGGCAGCGACGCTGGATATTGCCCTCACGTCGCGGGGCGAACATGATGGCAAGCCGATACCCATGTGCGGTGTGCCGGTGCATGCAGCGGAGGGCTATCTCGCGCGGCTGATTAAGGCGGGGCACCGGGTTGCGATTGCAGAGCAGACGGAAAGCCCCGAACAGGCCAAGGCGCGCGGCGGATCCAAAACGCTCGTGGCGCGCGACATCATCAGGTTTGTGACCGCTGGCACGCTGACAGAAGACAGTCTGCTGGACAGCTGGGCGTCGAACATGCTGGTCGCCATTGCCGAGGTCGGCGACGCAATCGGCATTGCCGCTGCAGATGTGTCGACGGGATATTTCGAACTGGTAACGGTTACACGTGGTTCGTTGGAGGCTGAACTGGCACGGCTATCGGCGAGCGAAATCATTGCGGGTGACGGCTGCGCCATTGCACCAGCCGATGCAATAAAACGACCGAGGTCTGCTTTTGACAGTGTGGCAGGCGCAGATGCGCTCAAGCAACTCTTCGCCATGGCGACACTTCATTCTCTGGGTCCTTTGACTCGCGCGGAGCAGGCCGCAGCGGGCGGTCTGATCGCGTATCTCGGGCATGTAGGGCAGGGCAAAATGCCTTTCCTCAAATTACCGGTCCGGCGCGAAGTCCATGCCCATTTGTTGATTGACCAAGCAACGCGCGACAGTCTCGAGATTAACAGCGCGAGCAAGGGCGGCCGGAGCGGTTCGTTGCTGGCTGAGGTCGATCGCACGATTACTGGTGCCGGCGCGCGCCAGCTTGCGTCCGATCTGGCGGCGCCGCTGATGGACAAGAGCGCGATCGAGGGGCGGCTGTCGCTTGTTCAATATTTTTATGACGCCCCACTGACCCGCGACGCGGTGCGTTCTGCGTTACGCCAATTGCCTGATATTACGCGGGCGCTGGGCCGTGTCGCGGCTGGACGCGGCAGTCCACGTGACGTCGGCCAAATTCGAGATGGTTTGGACGAAGCCCGTGTGTTGCGTGAGCGATTGACGGTCATGCCAGACCGACCGCCATTGTTGGATCATCTGCTACCAACGCTGGATGGCCATGGCCAGTTGGTCGACCTTCTGCGCCGCGCGCTTGTGACAACGCCGCCGACCGAAACCGGACAGGGTGGCTATATTGCCGAGGGTTACGACCCGGCGCTGGACGCTTTGCGGGTGACGGGCCGCGACGGACGGCAGGCGATTGCGCAATTGGAGAGCCGCTATCGCGACGCCACCGGCGTTGCCGCGCTGAAAATCCGGCACAATGCCGTGCTGGGTTATTTTGTCGAAGTGCCGGCCAAGCATGGGGACGCGCTGATGGCCCCGGGTACAGGCTTCACGCACCGCCAGACCATGGCCGGGGCTGTGCGGTTCAATTCGCCCGAACTGCACGAAGAAGCAATGCGCATTACACAAGCGGGTGGACATGCTTTGGCGGCGGAAGCAGCGCGTCTCGATGAGCTGATCGCGGCTGTTTTATGCAGGCGAGACGCTATTGCTGTCAGCGCCGATACGTTGGCGCGGATTGATGTCGCTGCCGCGTTTGCCGAGCGCGCGGCGGAAGGGTCGTGGTGCCGCCCGATTTTTGCCGATCACCCTTGCCTTGAGATTGAAGGCGGACGGCATCCTGTCGTCGAAAGCGCACTCGCAAAATCGGGCGATCGCTTCATTGCCAATGATTGCAAGCTGTCCCCGGACAAACGCCTGTGGCTCGTGAGCGGCCCCAATATGGGTGGTAAATCGACCTTCTTACGCCAAAACGCGCTCATTGTGTTGTTGGCGCAGGCGGGTAGTTTTGTGCCCGCGACATCGGCACAGCTTGGCTTGGTAGATCGCTTGTTCAGCCGCGTTGGCGCTTCGGACAACCTCGCTCGCGGGCGATCGACGTTCATGGTGGAAATGGTGGAAACTGCGGCGATTTTGGCGCAGGCAACCGAACGCAGTTTCGTCATATTGGACGAAGTGGGACGTGGCACATCGACCTATGACGGCCTAGCTATCGCCTGGGCCGTGGTGGAAGGCATCCATGAAGCCAATCGCTGTCGTTGCCTGTTCGCAACGCACTATCATGAACTGACGCGGCTGGCGGAGACGCTGGACGCGCTGTCGCTGCATCACGTGCGGGCGAAGGAATATAAGGGCGACCTCGTCCTGCTCCATGAACTGGCCGAGGGGCCTGCTGACCGCAGCTATGGTATCGCGGTGGCAAAGCTTGCAGGGCTGCCGCCCCAAGTATTGGCGCGCGCCAAATCCGTTTTGGAGAAGCTGGAAAAGGGCCGCGTAGAAACCGGCGGCCTGGCGGCGGGTCTTGGCGACTTGCCCCTCTTCAGCGCCGCGATTGATGCCGCCGAAGCCAAGGTTGACGCTTTACGAGACAAGTTAACCGGTTTGGATATTGACGCGCTGAGCCCGCGGGCGGCTCTTGATTTGCTATACGATCTCAAGCGCGCCGCTGGCGAAGAGTAAGTAAATCAGGTGAGGCTGAGAAACAGCCCCGCCAACGCTGCACTCATCAGGTTCGATAGCGATCCCGCCGCCAATGCTTTTACCCCCAGCTTTGCAATCATCGGGCGCTGGTTCGGTGCTAGGCTTCCGGTCACGGCCATCTGGATGGCTATTGAGCTGAAATTCGCAAAGCCACACAAAGCGAAGGTGACGATACCTACCGTTGGCACAGAAAGTGACTTCAATGCGCCTAATTCGATGAAGGCCACAAATTCGTTAAGCACAATTTTGGTGCCGAACAGACCACCGGCCTGAATCGCTTCGTTCCACGGCACGCCGAGCAAGAACATGACGGGCGCAAAGACATAGCCTACGATTTGTTGAAAGCTTAAGTCAGGCAGTCCGAACCATCCGCCGATGCCGCCCAATATACCATTGGCCAAAGCGACAAGCGCGACAAATGCCAATACCATCGCGCCAACTGCAACCGCCAGCTTCACGCCTGTCTGCGCACCTTGGGCAGCGGCCATGATGAGGTTGGCAGGCTTTTCTTCGCTGTCATCATGAACCATGACAGGTTCATCGTCGGGATGTGGGTTGGGTAGCGCCGGGTCGCCTTCTGCGACGACTACTGGCGGCACGTCGGGCATCATCAGCTTCGCCATCAGGATGCCGCCGGGGGCCGACATGAACGCAGCAGCCAGCAGATAATCGATGCGAATACCCATTGAGGCATAAGCGGCGAGGATCGTACCGGCGACACCCGCCATGCCGACGGTCATTACGCAAAATAGCTGCTCTGGTTTTAACCCAGCGAGATAGGGCCGGATAACCAAAGGCGATTCCGACTGGCCAACGAAAATATTGGCTGCCGCGCAAAGGCTCTCAACTTTTGAGATGCCGGTGATTTTCTGCAGGCCGCCGCCAATCCAGCGAATGACATATTGCATGATGCCGAGATAATAGAGGATGGAAATGAGCGATGCGAAAAAGATGATGACAGGCAGCGCGGCAATCGCAAAGCTGTTGCCACCGATTTCGGGTGACGCGAGCGAGCCAAAGATGAACTCAGTGCCCCTTGCAGAATAGCCCAGCAGGTTCGATACACCGGTGGAGGCGGCGTTCAACGCAACTTTGCCCCAAGACGTATAGAGGACCAATGCAGCAATGCTGGCTTGCAGGGCGAAAGCCGCGCCCACAACGCGAAATTTGATCGCACGGCGATTAGCCGACAGCAAGATTGCGACAGAAAGAATCACAACCATGCCAGCAAGGCTCATTAAAATTTGCATAAAGTCCCGACCCCCAAGATATTACCGTGACACCTAGCGCTATCGTTAGCCTTGCGCCAATAAAATTAGACGCTAGTCAGTTTTCTATGACTGAACAGACCACATCGGGCACCACTGGCGCCGGCATTCCGAAATCTCTTTTCATGTTTTCCATCATCTATGGTGGGATGGTGTGTATTGCGGGCGTATTGGGGAATAAGCAGGTTTCATTGGGACCATTGGCCGTTGAAGCCGGTATTTTTCCGTTTCTTTTATTGGTCATTCTGTCGAGTTCGGTTGCGGCCTTGCACGGAAAGGCTGTCGCCGACCGGCTCGTCAAATATGGCTTTATTCCGCTAATCGCGTCGATCTTGCTCACATTGGTCGTGCTGACGCTTCCGCCGTCGCCGAAAATGGACGGCACATATCTTGACGCATTCAACACAATGATGGGGCAAACGCCCCGCATCTGGGTGGCAGGAATCGTGGCCTATGGCTTTTCGCAAATGTTGAACGTCTATCTTTTTGACAGGCTGAAAAACACTGTGGGCAAATATGTCGCGCTGCGTGGCGCAATTGCTGCGGTGCTGTCACAGATTATCGACACGCTGCTGTTCGTGACCATTGCCTTTTATGGCGTATTTCCCATTACCGACCTTTTGTTGGGGCAAATGCTGGCGAAGGTTGTGCTGAGCATGATCATGGTGCCGTTGTTTATCACCTTCTTCGTTAGCTATGGCCGCAAACTTGACCGTACGCAGCCCAGCGCATAACGCATCGTCTATCATGATTGACCCTGCCCACCTCGCCAAGGCCGAAACGCTTACTGAAGCGCTGCCTTATCTGCAGCGTTATGCGGGTAAAACTTTTGTTGTTAAATATGGCGGCCATGCGATGGGCGACGCCAGCCTGGCCCGCGATTTTGCCGAAGATGTGGTGCTGCTAAAGGCTGTTGGCATCAACCCTGTCGTCGTCCATGGAGGTGGGCCGCAAATCGGCGCAATGCTCAAAAAGCTGGGCCTCGAAAGTGAATTTGTTGACGGCCTGCGTGTTACGGATGCAGAAACCGCAAAGATTGCAGAAATGGTTTTGTCTGGCGCAATCAACAAAGAACTGGTTGGTTGGATTAATGCTGCTGGCGGCAAGGCGCTTGGTATTTCAGGTAAGGACGGCGGATTTGTAACCGCGACGAAGGTGCAGCGCACACATCGTGATCCGGACAGCAACATCGAACGCAACATTGATCTCGGCTTTGTGGGCGAACCGACAACCGTTGACCGCAGTGTCATCGACACCATCAGCGCGGCGGGTATGATTCCCGTAATCGCGCCGATTGGTGTCGGATTGGACGGCCATACGTACAACATCAATGCTGACACGATGGCAGGCGCAGTGGCCAGCGCGTTGGGCGCATCACGTCTGTTCCTGCTGACGGACGTTGCGGGGGTGCTGAACAAATCGGGTCAGCTGCTGACCGACCTTGATCCAGGCCGCATTGCCGGGTTGCAGGCGGATGGAACGATCAGTGGCGGGATGATCCCTAAAATCCAAACCTGTGTTGATGCTGTGGAATCCGGTGTAGATGCCGCCGTTATCCTCGATGGCCGCACGCCACACGCGATGCTGATCGAAATGTTTACCGTCCAAGGGGCAGGGACGCTGGTTCACAAGTAAAGTCTGCCAGCTGCTGTTTTATGCTGTTGATACAGCGGGCTGGCTCGGCTAATCGCAACGGCAGTACATTCCGGAGATTTCCATGCTGCTCGCGCTTATTTCTATAATCGGCTATTTAATGACGATCCTTTCGACGGTCGTCATTGTCCAGTTCATCCTAAGCCTGCTCATTGCGTTCAACGTCGTTAGCTTGTCGAATAATATCGTGTCGTCGATCTGGGACGCGCTGAACATGATTCTCAATCCATTTTTGAAGCCGATACGGAAGATTATGCCCGACACGGGGATGATCGATTTTTCGCCAATGGTTCTACTCATTGGGCTGCGCATCCTTCAAATGTTGTTGATGGGCCTTGCTAATGACATCGCTGCGGCGGGCATGTGAGCGCTGCAAGCCTTATTGACGGCAAGGCTTTTGCCGCCGACCTGCGCGCGCGTGTCGCTAAAACTGTGTCGTCCTTTGTAGCTGCAACCGGCAAAAAACCCGGCCTCGCCGTTGTTTTGGTGGGGGACGATCCCGCAAGCCAAATCTATGTTGGTTCAAAGAAGAAGGCGACAGTTGAGGCGGGCATGGCGAGCTTTGAACATCGTCTCGCAGCGTCCGTGTCGCAGGCCGAACTGATCGCGATTGTCCAGAAACTCAATGCAGATGATGCGGTTGACGGTATCCTTGTCCAACTGCCGCTGCCTGGCCATATCGACGACAAGGCGGCCATTGCCGCCATCGATCCAGCCAAGGATGTCGACGGTTTCCACGTCGTGAACGCGGGACGGCTGGCGGTGGGCGAAGAGGCGTTTGTGCCCTGCACGCCGCTTGGATGTCTGATGCTGCTGAAGGCCGCAATTGGTGACCTGTCGGGCAAAAACGCCGTTGTGATTGGTCGCTCGAACATCGTAGGCAAGCCAATGGCGCAATTGTTGTTGGGAGAGGACTGCACCGTCACGATCGCGCACAGCCGCACCCGCGACTTGCCTGATGTTGTTCGCCGCGCGGATATTGTCGTTGCCGCAGTCGGGCGACCCGAGATGATCCGTGGCGATTGGCTGAAAGAAGGCGCGATCGTCATCGATGTCGGCATCAACCGCTTGCCGCCTGCCGATGGTGAAACCAAAGGCCGCTTGGTGGGCGATGTTGCTTTTAACGAAGCCAGCGTGCGTGCCAGTGCTATAACACCCGTACCCGGCGGGGTTGGTCCGATGACTATCGCCTGTTTGTTGCGGAATACCGTCGTTGCTGCCCATCGCCGGGCAGGCATGACGGCACCTGAAGGAATCTGACGCCATGAAAGCATTTTCGGCCCTTGCGCTTGTCGCCAGCCTCACCGCTTGCGCATATGGCCCATCGGAAAATGTTCGCAGTTTTGAACCTAAAATTGCCAATCCGAGCGCGATCATTGCAGCAGAAATCGCTTTCAACCAACTGGCCGGGCAAAAGGGACAGTGGACCGCCTTCCGTCAAACCGCTGCCAAAGATGGGTTGATGTTCGTACCGCAGCCAGTGCTCGCTCTCGAATATTTGAAGGGCAAGGCTGACCCGGCCAAATCTGTGAAATGGCAACCGCATCGCGCTTTTATGTCCTGCGATGGCAAGACGGGTGTGACGACGGGGGCGTGGCAAAAGCCCGATGGCTCCGTTGGCTATTTCACGACTGTGTGGCAGTTCGTCCAAAGCAATGACCGCGGCGATGGCGAATGGAAATGGGTGCTTGATCACGGAGACGCCTTGACCGCGCCGCGCGCTCCCGCCGAAATGATCGCGACGAAAGTTGCTAGTTGCAAGGGCCGTGCGCCCGCGATGCTGCTTGCGCCGCCCGAAGGCGCGCAGATGAAGACCGGATATTCGCGCGATCAGTCGCTTAGCTATAGTTGGACGGTTCAGCCCAATGGTGCACGTACTGTCGAAGTTAAATTGTGGAATGGCGAAACAACCGACATGGTCATTCTCGATCGCGTAGCGGCGCAACCATGATTGATCTGTTTCTCTCCGCGTTCATAACCTTCTTTGTGGTTATCGACCCGCCAGGCTGTGCCCCTATCTATGCCAGCCTCACCAAGGGCGCGAATGCGACGCAGCGGCGTAAAATGGCTTTACGTGCCATCATCGTCGCATCTGCCATCTTGTTGGTTTTCGCACTGTTTGGCGAACAGTTGCTGGGCGCATTGCATATTGAATTGAATAGTTTCCGCATCGCGGGCGGCATCATGCTCTTCCTTATCGCAATCGACATGGTCTTTGAAAAACGTACCGAACGCCGCGAAGAACGCGCTCAAAAGATTATCGACACGCCCGAGATTGAGGACGTCTCCGTCTTTCCCATGGCCATGCCGATGATTGCCGGGCCGGGTTCCATTGCGTCCGTCATGCTGCTGATGTCGCAAAATGACGGGCTTGATCGCGCCGGAGTCATATTGGCGGCACTGGGCGCCGTATTGATTCTGACGTTGCTGGCATTACTCGCGGCTGGGCCAATCATGCGCGTGCTGGGCGCAAATGCCGAGGCGGTTATCACGCGGCTACTCGGCGTGCTTCTGGGCGCACTGGCGGCTCAATTCGTCATCGACGGCTTGCGCGCGAGTTTCGCGGGTTAGTTACTGGAGCGTTACCCGATCGTCCGATCCGTCATGGCGGCCGAAAAATTGCATCAGCTGGACGATAGTATCTGCGCGATCCGACAGGCCGCGCGCTTCCAGCAACGCCTGCTTCGCCGCATAATCAAAAGGCGCAATTTGGGCGATGGCATTGACGAGTGAATAATCGTCGAGTTGCGACACGGCAGTCCAATCAACGCTATAGCCCTGCGCGTCGGCGAACCGTCGTGATTCGATTTCAAGCGATGCACGCTCCGCGAGCGATAGCGTATCGCCGATTTCATCTTCTTCCCACAATTCGGCTTCGATCTGCCGGAAGCTGGTCGACACGTCGAGCTCCCGAATGACGGAGAAGCGTTGGACGCCCTCCAATATGATGTTGTATCGGCCATCATCCAATGCTTCGACATCCTGAATGCGGGCAAGGCAGCCAATATCAAACAAGGCAGGGCGATCCCCCTGTCCCTTGGGTTGAATCATCCCAATGTTGCGATCGCGCGCAAGCGAATCGCTCACTAAATTGCGGTAGCGCGGTTCGAATATGTGCAGCGGCAATTGCATGCCCGGAAACAGGATGGCGCCGGTCAACGGAAATATCGAGATACGGCGCGTGGTCATCCGAACAATACCGCAGACAATTTGCGGCGAGTTGCCGCGACCCATGGATCTTCAAGGCCAATCAGGGCAAATATTTCCAGTAGCCGTGCCTTGGCCGCGCCTTCGTTCCATTCACGGTCGGCCGCGATAATATGCAATAACGCGTCGGCCGCACCATCACGATCACCAGCGGCCATCAGGGCGTTAGCTAGCTCAAGCCGTTTTCCATGATCGTCTGGCGCAGCATCAACCACTGCCTTCAATGCGACCAATTCTTCTGGCGGCACTGCGGCTGCTGCAATACTCAGTGCCGACGCTGCCTTTTCGAGCGCCGCGTCAGCCCGCAGTTCATCGCTCAGGCTATCGAAAATCGCCTGCGCTTCCTCATGCCGTCCGATATGTGCGAGCGCACGAATAAGGCCCGATAGCGCGGCGGGATGCTCTGGTACGACCGACAGCGCTTCGGCGAACAGGCCATAGGCCTGTTCAGCATCGCCATGCGCCAGGCTTTCTTCGCCCGCTTCGACATAAGGTGCTATCTGCAGCACAGGGTCAACCGGCGCATCCGTCATTGTGATAGGAAGCTTTTCCAGCAGCTGGTCAATCATCTGCTTCAATTGCGGTTCGGTGCGCGCCGATGTCAGGTCGGCGACTGGCTGTCCTTGAAACATTGCGTAGACTGTAGGGATGGAGCGCACCTGAAATTGCGATGCGATGAATTTATTTTCATCGACATTGACCTTCGCCAGCACGACACCTTTATCCGCATATTCTGCCACCACTTTTTCAAGAACCGGCGTGAGCTGTTTGCAGGGTCCGCACCATTCAGCCCAGAAATCGAGAATAACCAATTTGTCCATGGACGGCGTGACAACGTCGTTCCTGAACTGCTCAACTGCCTTTTGCTCGTCGGTGGTCAGGCCCATCGTCGCCATTTTTATACTCCGATTCAGAGGATTCGTTTCGACCCCTATGTGGGCAAAGCTACCTCTTCCACAAGACAGGCAATCACCCCTTTTCGTAAAAAGCCGCTATTTGGGGGTTGCGGGAGCAAAAACCCCATGCTAACGGCGCGCCTCACCCGTCAGGATTTAAAGAACCTGACCGCCAGAGCGGGCGTAGCTCAGGGGTAGAGCACAACCTTGCCAAGGTTGGGGTCGAGGGTTCGAATCCCTTCGCCCGCTCCAGTTTTCCTAATGAAAACAACAACTTGCAAAATAGTCCTTTCGTGGAATTGTGTAAAAAACATATAAACGGATCATAAACGGTTTAGTCGTTTTTGAGGGACGTTAATGGACTCTACTGGAATAGCGCCAAAAACTGGGTATCGAGCGCTGCCAACGGTTCTCGAAAGCAAGACGTTCAAAGATGGCGCAATCTATTTGTATCGCCGAGCGGAATACAAAAAACCGACGTGGTATATCCGCCTCAAGATACCCGGATCGAAGGGGTATGTTTGGAAATCGTCGCGCAGCACCGACGAATATGTCGCCTACAGGGTAGCAGAAGACCTCTACAATCAATCGCTGGTCAGGGTTCTGAGCGGAGGCAAATTAAACTCCAAGCGTATTTCGGACGCGCTCAACGCATATGTCGCCTTCCATGAACGAGAGGATCAGCGCCTTTCAATCCACTACAAGATCCTGTTTGCTAAGCGCCTCATCCCGATTTTCAAATCGCGCACGTTTGAGGAACTCGACACCGCGCTCATTTCAGACCTCTTAAATACGCTCAGCAAGCAATCGACCCGTGCGACCCTTTCGCCCA